>CAJHYW010000263.1_pt1 | contig 104072 bp, 87 predicted proteins | sample 9198811 | NCBI WGS metagenome assembly CAJHYW01 (sample SAMEA7708378, study PRJEB35096) | sediment metagenome | biome: marine neritic benthic zone biome [ENVO:01000025]; feature: sediment [ENVO:00002007]; material: shallow marine sediment [ENVO:03000034] sea grass bed [ENVO_01000059] ...
CTGATAACGTGGGTTCGATTCCCATCACCCGCTCCATAACTCCTTGACTCTCCGTTTGCTCCCAGCTCGGGTGGGAGCGAACTCGTTGCCCGCTCCCGAGTTACCACCTACCCGTCGTCGAGCAGGGTGCGATACGAGCACTCCAGCCAGTCTCCTGCCTGGAATCCAGACGAGTCCATCCGATCGGTAGGGTCCCAGGGGGGAGTCGTCGTCTGACGAGTTCTCAGGTAGGAAGCCACCCCGCAGAGATTGCGGGGTGAGGTGCTGGGAGGTCTCCACCTGAGAGTCCAGACCTGGTGCCGATCAGGGGTCCACGATTGACGGGTTCTCGGCTCTAGGTCGTACCTCGGGTGTTGTCCCTCTCGACCTCAACCCGGAGGCTGGTGATCAGGGAAGTCTCCGTCCGGAGTGCAGACCCAGGCGAGACCAGCCACCTGGGTGATGGCATGGATGTCCTGGAGGAGCGTCCCGACTTGGTACTTGTTGTTCCGCCGCTCGATGCCCTTCTCCTTCCGTACCTTCGGATCGGAGTGCTCACCCGTCTTCTCGTCGAATGCCTGACGTCTCTTCTTCACCGTCGATGGCTTCCGGTCCTCGAAGCTGAACACCTTGTCGAGCTGAACCAGCAATCTGTCCCATTTGGTCATGACCCACCTCCTTGCCCGGTATTTATCCATCTGGAAGGTGAGCGGATTCGACGATGACCACCACCAAGTCTCTACCAGCAGGGCAGTGGGAGGGTGGAGCACCCCGGAGCCCTCAGACAGTACGAGGGTAGTGCTATCTTCGGAAAGGAGAGCTGGTGGGTTTGGTGGCCTGTGGTCTGGACTTCCATGTTGACACTAGCCGACACCTACCTCCGCAATGTCTGCCGGGTTGATGACTGCCACGCAATAGCTCGACTCCGGAGATTGCTGGAACCCTCCCAATCTCCGATACCTACCGGTGGAGAATTCGGTAACCCGGCTAGATGCGCCCGACCGCAGCTAGGAGGCGCGAAAGTCAACGTGGTCGATGTTGGGTACCAAGTCCAGCGGTGATAAACAGTGCAGTCGCCGCATCTTCAACGTCGGCAGTGTGCCAGGTTCCTGGTTCGTTGATTGCATACTGACCTGGACCAAGCGTGACGGTCTCCACGACGCCCTCCGCCTTCTCCTGATGAAGCGTTATCGAGCCTGCGGTACAAAGTACGACCTCGCTGCCATGGGGATGCATCTCCCACATTTCCCAGGATTGCGTAAACGCGTGCATGCTCACTAGGCGGCCTTCAGCCCCGTCACCGCGGTGACGATCCATGTAGCCGGAGTACCAATCCAATGAACCGGTGAACTGCGGCTCAACGTCGGCGGTCGCCCCGAGTCCCAGATGTACTGGATGTGCAGCTATGTCGATACTGTCCATCGAAGTTTCCTTTGCGGCTTCGTTCGTCGGCGTGCTGTGGGCAGGCCTCCAGCGATCATAGCAAGGTGCTCTCTGTGGGGTTGATATCTGCTCGACGACGGCTGGGACCCGACCGGCACCAAGTCTGGATTCCCAGGTGGAGACCACCAAGCACCTCAGCCCGCAATCTCTGCGGTGCTGGTTCCTACCTGGAAACTCACCCGACCCCATCAACCCCTGGGACCCTTCCAGCCAGGTGGACTCCTTCAGGACCCGGGGTGAAGACCGGCCACAGTGCCGGTATCGAATCCTGCTCGCCACCGGCAGATGGCTGGTCGCAGATCTACCGGGACGACGAGACAGCGCCGACCCCAGCGATTCTGAGGTAAGTGCCTGCTTCTACGAGGGTTCTTTTGGAGCGGGTGATGGGAATCGAACCCACGTTATCAGCTTGGGAAGCTGAAGTTCTACCATTGAACTACACCCGCTAAGTTGTTTGTAGCTCTTGAAGGGGCATCCATGCCGCCACCCAGTGCGGTCTCCCACTCCCAGCCCAGCCTTCCATGGCTGGGCGTTCGCGACGCTGCGTTGTGAGATTGACTCACAAGGGTCATCGCTCACCCATTGAGCTACACCCGCACTACCGCCCGATTTTATCGCCCGGCTCCGTGCAGTCAACACGTCGCGCAATGATCGGGCGACGTGGTGGGGGTCGTTGGAAGCTAAACGCCGCTGATGAGGGCTAGCCTGATGCGGCGTTTCGACGCATCGCGTTTGGCTGCTCGCGGCTCAAGCTGAGCACATCGCCCTCGCAGGCGATGCGACACTGCATCTCGGAGCCGCGCTCCGCGACAATCTCCAGGGCGCGTCGATGGAGCGCGCGCATGCGCGCGTCGTCGTAGCTTGGGTCATGGCTAAAGAGAAAAAGCTGTTTCACACGTGCGTCGATGGCGCAATGCACGGTGTCGACGTAGCAGGAATGTCCCCATCCACGCTTCTTGGTGTAGTCGGCCAGGTCGTACTGAGCATCGTGGATCAAGATATCTACGTTCTCCATGAACTCGATGGTGCGCCAGCGTTCCTCCTCTTTCATCTCTTCCAGCAGACGCTGCTCGTCCTCACTGAAGTCCTGCTTGCGCGAGTCGATTGCGTGATTGATGAAGGCGAGCTCGTTGTCCGGCGCGTACACGATCACCCTGTCGTCGACCTCGATGCGATAGCCAAAGGTACTCCCCGGATGATGGACCACGAAGGGCTGGATACGCATGGGTCCGACCACGATGGGCCGCGTCCCCGGCTCGATGAAGCTGACATTCGCCAGCCAGTTCTCAACCTCGACCGGAAAATAAGGTGCGCGCATTTGTGCCGAGATGTGGTCTTGGATTTGGCGCACATTGTTCCCCGGACCAAAAAACTCTATGTCCCATCCTTTGGTAAAGGCGGGGAGAAAAAAGGGCAGCCCGGAAATGTGGTCCCAGTGATAATGCGTCAACAGCACATGCAGCTTTGTCTTCGTGCCGCGTACCAGCTCTTCACCAAGTGCGATAATGCCCGTACCCGCGTCGAACGCGACCACCTCATCGCCGGCGCACACTTCGACGCACGGCGTATTACCACCCACGTCCATGTGCGTTTTGAGCGCTGCGGGATAGGAGCCGCGGACGCCCCAGAACTTGATGAAACTCTCCATCACGGCTCCAGCTTTGCAGCGCGGCGTGGCTTTGGAGCGGTGTGTGTGCGGATGAGCGAGCGGATCTCTTGCGAAGTCAAGGGTTTTACCCGGTAATCCAGCACGCCCAACTCGGCGGTCAGGGTGCGGTCTTGTGCGTAGTCCTTGGAGGTCACGATAATAACCGGGGTATGGTGGTGCGTATCCCAATCACGTAGGCGGCGCAGAAGCGATAGTCCGTCCATTTCACGCATGATGAGGTCTAGAAATATGAGATTTACCGGGTGTTGCTCGAGATGGCTCAAGGCTTCGGCTGGCGATTGGAATGTCCTTAGCTCAACGTCCAATGGGACGGTGCTGAGTTCGTACAACGAGAGTGAGGTAGGGCTGTCGTCAATGACTACGATGACTGGGACCTTTTCCACCACCTAGACGTCTACTCGCCGCAACGATATCTCTGTAATTTAACAGCTTTCTTTTAAGCATAGTTAGTTTCGGCACGCAATTCGGCCTGTCATCAAGGCGCGCGAGATAGTGGAGCAAGAACCGTCATCGGCTGTACGCAGCTACGTACGGCGCACGGGGCGCATGACACGCGCCCAGCGCAAGGCCTTGCAGGAATACTGGCCGCTTTACGGGGTCCAGTGTGATCGGGTACTCAGTTTTGACGCCTTGTTCGGACGCGTCGCGCCGTGTTTTTTGGAGGTCGGTTTTGGTATGGGGGACGCTCTGGTCGAGATGGCGCAAGCGTCACCGCAGCGTGATTTCTTGGGTATAGAGGTGCATACACCCGGCGTCGGGCGTTTGCTCGCGCGCTTGGCCGAGTTGGACCTGCGCAACGTGCGTGTGATCCAGGAGGATGCTTGCACGGTGCTGAACGACGTGATACCTGCGGGTAGTTTGCAGGGAGTGTACGTGTTCTTTCCGGACCCGTGGCCAAAGAAACGCCACCACAAACGGCGTCTGATCCAGGCGCCTTTCGTGGAGTTGCTCGCTAGGCGATTGGTCCCCGGAGGCTGTCTCTCCCTCGCCACCGACTGGGAACACTATGCGCTCGCCATGTTGGCGGTGGTGGAGGCAAGCCGCGACTTCCGCAACCTGGCGGGGCCGGGTCAGTTTAGCGCTCGGCCGCCGGACCGGCCGATGACAAAGTTCGAGCGCCGCGGCGTGCGGCTTGGTCATGCCGTATGGGATCTGGCGTTTGAACGCGTCTGTTGAAGAAGCGGACCCGCTGGCTGAGAATGTGTCGCGTTCGCTCTCGCGACGGCTTGCAAGCGGCGGCGCTTTGTATAACATGCTCCGGCGCGCGGACTGCGCTCCGTTTCTGGTATCCGCTTCCACCTACGCCGCGAGTCGTTACTCACATGCAAATACCCCCTGGACTTACAGAAACCGTCGTCGAAATTGCGCGCGACGCCGGCGCGCGGATCCTGGAGGTATACCAGACAGATTTCGAGGTCGAACGAAAAGACGACAAATCCCCCTTGACCGAGGCCGACCTCGCCGCGCACAACGTCATTGTCTCGAGGCTCGGTGACCTGGAACCGTGCTACCCGGTGCTTTCCGAGGAGGCGGCGGAGATGGCTTTCGAGCAGCGCGCCGGCTGGGGCTGCTTCTGGCTTGTGGACCCGCTGGACGGAACGCGTGAGTTTGTCAAACGTAACGGTGAGTTCACGGTAAACATTGCGCTGATTGACGCACACACGCCGGTGCTCGGTGTGGTGTATGTCCCTGTAAGCGGTACCACCTACTACGCCGCGCGGGGGCAAGGCGCCTTCAAGCGCGAGGCCGATGGGCGCACACGGCGCATCCAGGTGCGGCCGCTGCCTCGCGACCGTATCATCGTCGCTGGAAGCCGGTCGCATGGAAACGATGCGACGCGTGCGTTTATCGACCGCCTTGGCGACGTGGAGATGATCAGCATCGGGAGCTCGCTAAAGACCTGTCTGGTGGCCGAAGGACGCGCCGATGTCTATCCGCGGTTCGGGCCAACGTCTGAGTGGGATACGGCGGCGGCCCAGTGCTTGGTTGAAGAGGCCGGTGGTCATCTCACGGATACGGCACTCGAACCCCTGCGCTACAACACGAAGGCGTCGCTGCTCAACCCGCACTTCCTGGTGTTTGGGGACGCGAGTCGAGACTGGCGAGACTACCTGTAGCCCAGCGTCCTATCGCATCGGAGCCATGCGGGTTTGCTGGAGGTGCTTGCGAGCCCGCTATTCGACCTCGCGCTCGGCCAGCGCTTGTGAAAGTGCGACGGCGATCGTCTCCAGGCTGAGCCGTTCCGGTGGCGGTTCCAGACTCGCCAAGAACGCATCGACGGATTGGACCAAGGATTCGTCTACCCGTCCCTCGCCGTCCACGTGGTAACCAAGCGCGCGTAGCCGACTCGCGATAAGCTCCATCTCGTTGACCAGTGCCTCGCCGCCGTCGCGTACGCGTTTGGCCGCGTTACGAGCCGTTTGCGCGGCCTCGCGCGCCTGCGCGGCTGCTGCCTCCGCGTTCTTGGCCGCATCCGCCGCCAACCCCGCAACCTCCTCGGCAAGCGGGTTTGGCTCGCCTATCAGCCCGGTGATCTCTCCGTGCGTGAAGCTGCCTTCATAGTGGTTGCCGCTCGGCCAGTCGTACACGCCTTGTCCGGTGCGCCGGTCCTCGAACCAGTCGCCGGCGTAGCGGTCACCGGATGCCCAGTGCTGTACACCAAGACCGTTACGCCCCTGCGCGAGCCAGTCTCCCGCGTAGCGGTCGCCGTTTGCCCAATGGGCGACACCCAGGCCATGCGCCTTCCCGCCAATCCACTCGGCTTCAAGCCGGCTTCCATCATTTTGCAAGTATGTCCCCTTGCCTTGAATGTCGCCCTCGCGGAACACGCCTTCGTAGCGGTCGCCGTTTTGCAAAAACAGCACCCCAAGCCCGTCCGCGCGGCCATTGACGAACTCGCCCGTGTAGCGTGGCCCCGTCGGGTCCCGGTATGCGCCCACACCGTGCCAAATACCGGCCTGCCACTGGCCGCGATACTGCGTCCCGTCGCTTTGCTCGGTGATGCCAAGGCCGTTCAGGCGTCCATCGTGGAACTCGCCGATGGCGTAGAGGATTCCGTCGGGGCCCGACCAGCGTGCCAAGCCCCTGCCCTGCGCCCGACCTTGCTCGCACGGGCCAATCCACCGGACCTGGGAGTAACGTGTGCCATCCGGGTTCCAGACGGAGCAGTCGGCGGCGGCGTCAACGACCCAGTCCTCGCTCCCCACGGTCGGGTTGAGCGCGAGCAGGGGAAGGGCGATGAGGAAGACCAGCAAGCTATGTTTCATAACGCGGACGTCCGAGACCTCGTGGATTGCAATTGGGGTTGCTAGTAAGCATAGTCCCAAGCGCTAGCGCCGCCGGTTTGGAGCGGTTATGGACGGTGGTCCCGGGCGTGGCGACCGGAGCGCCTGGTATTGAATTCGAGCGGGACAGCAACCCGGCGGGGGGTAGTGGTAACATTGTGCTGCGCACAGGGGTAAGCGGCACTATTATAGCGGTGTTCAGGCCACACACGCCGCGGCAGCGTGGATGGGTGTCCTGTCAGGGGTGCAGTTCCGAGAGGCTCCCAGTACCATGGTAATCTTCGGCGAGCAAGAACGTCTTTATTCATGTGAGTGAGCCGCCCGCACCAACGATGGAAAAGATTTCGGCTTACATCATTGCCTTCGACGAGGCTGACAAGATCGCAGGCGCGGTCAACAGCGTGCTGTGGGCCGACGAGGTCATCGTCGCGGACTCTGGTAGCAGCGACGGCACCGCCGAGATCGCCGAGGGCCTTGGTGCGAGAGTGGTGCAGATTCCCTTCGAAGGCTTCGGCGACCTGCGTAACCGGGCGGTCGATGCATGCAGCAGCGAATGGGTGTTTAGTCTCGACGCGGACGAGCGCTGCACACACCACGTGCGTGACGAGATCCTCGGCCTGATTGCGAGCCGCGATCCCGTGGACGTCTACTTCGTCCCAAGACGCAACTATTTTATGGGGCGCTGGATAAAGCACTCCGGCTGGTATCCGAACTACAGGCAACCGCAGCTTTTTCGTAAGGGAGCGATGTCCTATCGCCACGACCTCGTACATGAGGGCTACGCGATACACGGCGACCGAGGCGTCGGTTATCTACAAAACGCCATCTGGCAGGTCCCGTTTAAAAATCTGGAAGAGGTGCTGCGCAAGGCTAACCGTTACTCGAGCCTGGGTGTTCAAAAGCTGGACCAAAAGCGCGGCAGCATGGCGAAGGCTTTGTGTCGCGGTTTGTGGTCCTTCTTCAAACACTATGTCCTCAAGCGCGGCTTTCTGGACGGGTGGCCTGGGTTTGTGATCGCTCTTGGTAACTTTGAAGGTACCTTCTACCGCTATGCCAAGCTCTACGAGCGTCAGAGCGCGTGGAAGCTTCCACCCTCGCCGCCGCTGCGTCGCGACACGACCGTGCGCGCCGAGGTCACGGCCGCGCCCACGCAGAAGCCCGCGTCAAATCTGCCCGAGCTGTAGAGAAAGCTCCGACGCCGACACCTCGTCGCACGCCACGTCTTTTGCAAACCCGTGTACTGCTTTTTCATGCTCCTGCTCTGATGTAGCACGTATGAGCGACAGAAGATTTACTCATGTCACGGGCTTTACCGGCTACATGGCGATCGCGCAAGGCGTCGTCGAGCAGCGCCGTGACGCACAGCGTATCTTGGACATCCCGGCGGGTAACGGGTTGCTCGCGAGTAAGCTACGGGTGGCGGGTAACGACGTGGTGTGCGCGGACATAAACCGGGAAAGGAAGGATTATGTTTATGTACACATGGAGCAGGCGCTGCCGTTCGACGACCGGGAGTTCGACACCGTCATCTGTCTCGAGGGCCTCGAGCATACCGTCAATCCGGCGCACTTGATCGAAGAGCTGTGCAGGGTTTGCAAGCCGGGTGGACGGCTCATCGTCTCCGTGCCAAACGTGCAGAACTGCTACTCAAGGCTGCACTTTTTGTTCACCGGCAACCTTTATCAGTTTTCTCCAAAAGAGTGCTGTCACCCGCCGCCGGGCGAGGATGTAGACCGTGGGCACGTCTCGCCCTTGACCTACTTCCAGCTACGCTATTTGTTCGAGACCTTCGGCGCGCGGTTGACCCACCTACACGGTGATCGTTTCAAGAAAAAGGTCTTGATGCCCGTCTACCTGCTCCCGATTGCTTTTGGCTATGCTTACGCGCTGTGGCACAGACTGAGAAACGCCGACCCCGAGCTGCGCGAGATCGACGCGCACATGTTCTCGCGCGGTTGTCTCTTTAGCCGCTCCATCATCATGGTGTTCGAGAAGCGCTAGAGCGCATGCTCTACGAGCGCGCACAGCCCTAGGCTAAAGATCTCGCCATATCACACTATCCCCGCTGCTCGTTGGGGGGGGGCGGGGGCACCGCTCGATGTACGCGCATCGATGAGGCGTGGTGTCCAGGCACGTCTAGGTCCGTTGTAGACCGGCGTTTGCCGTCTCGTCGCGTAGCGCTTCCATACGTTCGCATACATCGCGATAGCCGTCGATGACCAGCGCGAAAGGAATTTCCGGAACCAAGGCATTCTCGGCGGGCGCCATAACCATGTGTGCTATGTCCGAAAGCGGGCGGTACTTGGAGTATTCTCGATACATGTTCGCGTGTAGTGACAGTATGGGTTTATTGAAAGCGGATGCGATGTGAACGATCGACGTATCCACGGTGATGACGAGCTCGGCTGCTTGAACCGCAGCCAACACGTAGTCGATAGATGGGGTGCGATAGAGCACAGTATTCTTTGTATTTTCCAGGATCGCCCGACCGTTCGCATCATCGGCGGGAGTACAGCAGAGCACGACTTTGCGGCCCTCCTCTTCCAGCACTTTTATGAAAGCGATCCAATTGTCCGTGGTCCAGTGCCGCGCCGGGTCCGTCGCCGAGATGTTGACATAGCAATACCGCTGTACGTCGTGACGGTCGAGGAATTCGCGCAGCAAGCGCCGCGAAGCGTCATCCACCGCGAGCACCGGTTGGTTTTTCTCCGAGTAGACCCCAAGCGGCTCCAGCACGCGCAGTGCACGTACCGTCATGTGCACTCCGTAGTGTTCGGCAGCATCCACAACCGAGTGCGAGAAAAACCGGTGCTTCTCGTCGTTAAAGCCTATCGATGTTTGCGGGCCGCAGAGCCTGACAAAGAGCCGGCTTTCCGAGGAACGGTGGTCTTTGGGGTCGATCCACAAGTCAAAGCGCTGCTTGCGAATCTCGTATAGGAGTCCCAGCGTGCTCAGCGGTGTCTTGCGGTACACGTGGATTTTGTCGATAAAGGGGTGATGCGCGATGGTCTTGTAGTTGTTGCGTCCCGCGAGCACGTGAACCTCGTGCTGGGGGTTGTCTTGTTTCAGCGCGGGGAAAATCGGTGTAATCAGAACCAGGTCACCGATCCGGCCGAGCGCGACGACCAGTATCTTTTTCTTCTCCATCTATTCGTACGGCTCGCTATTCGTACGGCTCGGCTCGAGCGCGACGTTTCGTCCCGGTGCTGCCCTCGTGCATTTCTATCGCGCGCACGAAGTGCTCCAGCGGCAGGTCGTCCAAACACCGGCTGAAGCTCGAGCGCGTTGCCAAACACCCCTCCTGTAAACAAGGCACGCACCGGGCAACGCCTTGTAGCAATACAACGTTGCCCGCCCTCTGAAAGCTTCCCTGCATGGTGTATGGGCTACTATCGCCGGTGTATCCTTTTGGCCACGGCCCCCACTTGACCGGATTGGTGGGCCCGAAAAAGGCGACAACCGGAACCCCCGTCGCCGCCGCCACATGAGTGACCGCGGTATCCGGACCCACATAAAGCTCGGCATGAGCGGCGAGCTTCCCGACTTGCGCAAGGCTAAGCGACCCCGCAAGGTTGAAGACGCTCTTCTGGCTACGTGTAACCTCTGCCACATAACGCTGCTCATCGGGCTCCGCGCCGCCCGTGACCACCACCTTCCAACCTTTCCCCTCCAAGTATCGACACAGGCCTTGCCACCCGGCCTGTGTCCAGCGTTTGTAGCGCCACTTTGGGAACAGATGAACCATCGCATAGGGCTCATCCATGTACCGAAAAGGCATCACTTTCTCGAGCTCGCGTGTGTCGCAGCCGGGAACCACGGTCTCGTAGCATCGCGGAATGCCCATGAGGTCGGCCAGCTTGAGGTTTTGCACAACGGTGTGCGTATAAACATTATCGAAGTCCGCGAAGGCGGAGAGCACCATCCGTTTCCAGCGCTGCTTTGGCGCCGCGGGCGGCACGACCGAGATACGCCGTTTCCCGGCAAGACAGGCGTAGACGATCGGCCGGTCGCCGCACAGCGTCGACACCGCCAGGTCATAGCGGCGAAGCACGCGCGGCAGAAAACGAGCGTATTGGGCGGGTGTCGGATGCTCGGGCACGAGAATCTGGCTGTTGATGTCGGGGTTGCTCTCCAGCAGGCCGTTGGTGCGCTCATAGACCAGGACATCGATGCGCGAGCGTGGATATGCTCGTCGAATCGACCTCAGCAAGGGCGTGACAAGAAAGACATCACCGATTTGGCGTGTCGCAATCACCAGAATCTTGTCGGCGTTGAACTTCATTCGAGCAGCGCTTGTCCTGGGGCGGTGTTCGGGCAGGTGGCTTTTGTCTATGCTCGTGCGTGGTCGGCGGACGCGGGCAGATGTTCCAGGCACGCTTCGAAGACAAGCTCCGGTGGGATTGCGGCCAGGCCGCGTCGCGGTTCCAGCATATCCTCGGCGCACAGCGTTGTATACAAATGGTCGGGCATGAAGGGGCCACAATCGAGCACCGACCAACCCGAGAACAGTGCAACCAAGCGTGTGCGGACCGCGGCGGCGATGTGCATCGGTCCCGTGTTCGCGGTGACCATGAGTGACATGCGGTCGGTCAGCGCCTTGTAACGCTCGAAATCCGGCGGCGCGACCAGCAGCGTCACCGCCCCTCCGGATTGCTCTTTGATCGCTTCGCCGAGTGCGCGTTCTCCCGGTAATAGATCGATCACCACCCTGCAATCCAGACCTTGCTCGAGCGCATGTTTCGCCAGGAGCCGGGCGAGCGCTGCAAAGGAATCGCTCGGCCAGACCTTGTGCAGCTTATCGCGTTGGCCGCGCCTCAGCGGGTGCTTGAGCGGGCTGGATGTGGGGTGAAAACCGACTAAGCAAGTGTTCTCGCCGATACCATGCTCGCGCAAGAGTTTGGCCGCTTGTTCGCGGCCTTGCTCGGTCACCGGCAGATGAACCCAGCCATCGGCAATGGGCGTATCGATGGAGTTTTGCACCGCATCCAGGCAACGGCGGGAAAAGTGCACGTCCGGTGCGAGATTCCAGATGGGGTACACCGGTGCACCCGCGTCGGCGAGCAGCGCCTGGTAGTGCGGGTGCGTCTCGAACAGATATATCCGCTTGTATCGATGGGTGCCGAGCTCGCGTGCCAGGCGTCGCCGTGCCAGTCGATTGCGCAAGAATTTTCTCGAGTACACGAAGCTGTGGGTCAGGCGGGGATGGAATCCGCGCAGCACCCGCAGCCCGTCGTGCGTCGTCATCACATGGAGCTCAGCGGCGGGGAACGCCGCCAGCAGCGCATTTAGAGCGGGGGTGATCATCACCATATCACCAGCCCGCCCGACGCGAACGACGAGCATTTTGGAGGTCTCGGTCATGAAATCACAAAGCATGGGCTAGGGCACATTCTTCCATATAATATCGTCTTGACGCGGGCCAGGAAAAAAGTCGTAGATGCGTATCAAGCTGGAGGTTTCGGTGGGCGAGTTTCTCGATAAGCTCACCATATTGGAGATCAAATCGGAGCGGATCTCGGACCCGGAGAAATTGGCAAACGTGCAAGAGCAGCTTGCTCGCTTGCGCGATGCCTGGCGGGCCTTTGACCACAACGGTGCGACAGTGCGCGCCGCGCTTGCCGACCTCAGGCGCGTCAACGAGAAGCTGTGGGATATAGAGAACCGAATCCGCGTGAAGGAGTCCGAGGGCGTTTTTGACGACGAGTTCATCGAGTTGGCCCGGGCCGTCTATCAGACCAACGACAAGCGCGCGGCGATAAGCCGAAAGCTAAACCTCGCGCTCGGCTCCGAGCTCATGGATGAGAAATCCTACCGGCAAGAGGAGCCGCGCTGAGTCATTCGCGCAAAGTCACGGGTCACAAGTACTCGTCCCAACCCTTCTCGCGGAGCAGTTTGACCACCTCGCGGATGGACTCCTCATCGTCTTTTCGCGCAATCAAGGTCGCGTCATCGGTGTGCACGACCACAAGGTCGCGAACGCCCAAGGTCACGACCAGGTGGTGGTCGTTGGAGCGGATAATCGTCCCCGTGGTGTCGATCCCAAGATGTTTACCCATCACGGCATTGCCGTGGTCGTCGGTGCAGGCCATGCGGGCCAAGGAGCCCCAGCTACCGACATCGTCCCACGAGAACGGCGCCTCGATAACGGCCACTTTCTCGTAGCGTTCCATCACTGCATAGTCGATCGAGATCCCCTTGATGGCGTCGAAGGCCGCCTCCAGCGCGGTGTCGAAGCCGCTTGTTCCAATGGCGTGCTCGACCCGCTGCACTTGCTCGAAGAGCTCGGGTTCGAAGCGCTGGAGTGCCGCCAGGATGGTCTTGGCTTTCCAGACGAAGATCCCCGAGTTCCACATGAAGTTGCCCGCCGCCAAGTATTGCTCGGCGGTTTCCAACGAAGGTTTTTCCCGGAACTGGTGGACAGCGAACGCACGTGTCTCGCCGGCGCCGATGCCCAGCGGCTCACCGCGCTCTATGTAGCCAAAGGTTTGTGCCGGATAGCTTGGTGGAATCCCAAAGGTGACGAGACAATCCGGGTCCCGCTCGACAATCTGCACCGCGTGTTTGACCGCGTGGTGGAACGCTTCGGTAGGCGAGATCACATGGTCCGCTGGCATGACAATCATGGTTGCCTCGGAGTCGCGGTGACCCAACAATGCTGCAGCAACGCCGACACAGGGGGCGGTGTCACGCTTATGCGGCTCACCGATGATCCCCTGGGGTGGCACGCTTGGTAGCTGGGCGACGATGGCGTCAACCAAGCTTTGGTTTGTCATCACCAGCACGTCGGCGTCGGAGACCAGTCCGTCCAAGCGCTCCAGGGTGGCCTGGATCATAGTCTTGCCGCCCACGAGGTCCAGCAACTGCTTTGGTTTGGACGCCCGGCTGGCGGGCCAGAATCGAGTGCCCGACCCGCCAGCCATGATTAGCGCGTGTAGCATTGAGGTCTCGCTTTGCGTGTCGGTTTCTGGTTTGAGCATAGCTCACCCCTCGAGCAGTGCTTTATACACTCGCTGAGCTACTCATGGATACGACGTGGGCCGTAAAGCACGCATTCGCGATATGATGGCGCCGAGGTTGCGGTGCTTCTGGCCGTGGACGAGCTGTTGGGGAAGTGGGGGTTCTGTTGCATTGGCGAAGGGCGCGAGATCGTGGACTGTCTTGCCGAGTTCCCGGAACTCTGGGATGTTAATTTGAGCGAACCCACGTTGGGGCCCGGTGTGCTCAAGGCGTCGACCGATTATGTCGCGCGCCGCAAAGAGGCAATCGAGACAGACAGGCGATGACCACACAGACACGGCTGGAGGAGGCGCTCGAGCATCAACGTTCGGGGCGCCTGGATGAGGCGCGCTTGCAGACCGAGGCGCTCTTGACCGAGCAGCCCGATAACGACATGGCCCTCGCGTTGCTCGCGACGCTTGCGCTCACACGCGATGATGCCGCACGCGCGAAGCAGCTTGCGGAGCGCGCGTGCGCACTCAAGCCTGCCGAGGTGCGTTACCGCTTGACCTTGGTGCAAGCCCTGGGCGCGCTCGGGCAGCTGGAGGACGCGCGCCAAAGCCTGGACCAGGCCTTTGCCATGGATGCACCGGCCAGCGACGCGAGCGCCGATGCGCCCGGCCCCGCGGACTTTGTAGAGACATCGAACGGGCTCGCAAGGTGGCTGTTAAAGGCCGGCGCCATCGAGGTGGCGGCGGGTGTGCTCGAACGCGCGCTCGCCCTCGATGACACCATTGCGCAGACGCATCACCAGCTTGGGCTCATCGCTTTGCTGGTGGGAGAGCCGGCGCTGGCGGTGGAGCGTCTGGGGCGCGCGATCGCGCTTGCCCCCGATTCTTCGGTCATGCATCTCAATCTCGGGGTCGCGCACGAGCACTGTCGCGACTACGACCGCGCCGCCGAGGAATACCGGCGCGCCGTGGCGCTAGACCCGAAAAGTGTGGATGCGTTGTTCAATCTCGGAAACGTGCTCCGCGTCCTTGGCAACAGCGAAGATGCCATCGATGCCTACGAGCGAGCCTTGGCGCGCCGCCCCGGGGATGCGGACGCCAAGCACAACCTCCAGCTTCTGCGCGCCGCGTCGGTGCCCCGCTGGCATTTCACCATGCTCCACGACCGTCACCGTAACGAGGCCTACGACCAAGCGATACGACGTCTTGTCAAACCCGACTCGGTCGTGCTCGATATCGGCACTGGCTCTGGGCTGTTGGCCATCATGGCGGCGCGGGCGGGGGCGCGTCATGTTTATACCTGCGAGTTCGTAAAGCCGTTGGCCGACAAGGCGCGCGAGATCGTTGCGGTGAACGGCTTTCGAGAGCGCGTGACGGTGATCAACAAACGCTCCACCGACCTGGTGGTCGGCGTGGACCTTCCAGAGCGGGCAAACTTTCTGGTCACCGAGACCTTTGACGTCGGTTTGATCGGGGAAGGGGTCATTGCCTCCTTGAGCCACGCTCTGGACCGGCTCCTGGTTGCCGACGCCACCATCATGCCAAGCAAAGCCTGGGTGTATGCGGCCTTGGTTGACTCTCCCGCGTTGAATGAGTTTGGCCGTGTCGAGGAGGCGGTGGGGATCGACCTGCGCGCATTCAACGTGTTCGCGACGGGTTTGCTAAACCAGCGCCTGACATCCTACGAGCACACCACGCTCTGCGAGCCCTTCGAGGTTTTTGGCTTCGATTTCACACGTCCCATCGAACGCGAGGCGCGTGAGCTCGGCGTCGCCGTGACACGCGACGGACTGTGCAACGCCATCGCCTTCTGGTACACCCTCGAGCTGGACCCACAAACCCATCTGAGCACAGACCCACACACGCCGTCGCACTGGCATCAAGCTATCCAGCTCTTGGATGAGCCCGTAGCGGTTGCTGCCGGCAAGACCTGCCGTGTCGCCGCCTCACACAACTGCGCCAGCATCTCGATGCAACTGCTCTATTGAACACGACACCGCCAGCGTGGGGACGCTCTGTACCTTCGTCGCTACAAGCCGCCGGTGATATCGATAAAGGCGCCCGTGGAGAACGACGCCTGGTCGGATAGCAGCCAGAGGATCGCTTGGGCAACTTCCTCCGCGGTGCCGCCGCGTTTCATCGGCACCCGCGTCTTGACGCGGTCCACGCGCCCAGGCTCGCCCCCGCTCGCGTGAATATCGGTGTAGATGAATCCGGGTCGCACGGCATTTACGCGGATGCCTTCTTGGGCCACCTCCTTGGCCAGACCAATAGTCATGGTGTCGATAGCCCCCTTGGACGCGGCATAGTCGACATACTCACCGGGTGACCCAAGCCGTGATGCACCCGAGGAGACGTTGACGATCGCACCGCCGGCGCCGCCGTTTGCCGTCGACATGCGCCGAATGGCTTCGCGCGCACACAAGAATGCACCGGTGACGTTGACAGCGAAGATGTGATGCAAACGCGCTGCCGACATGTGCTCGACGCGCATTTGCGTCTCGAGTATACCCGCGTTGTTGACCAATGCGCCGAGCGGCCCGAGCGCCGTGTCCACCGTTTCGAACAAACGCAAGACGTCGCCCTCGTCGGCGACGTCCGCTTGGACCGCGATGGCGCGGCCGCCGCCGTTTTTTATGTGCTCGACGACGTCTCCCGCGGCCGCTCGGTTCTGCAAATAGCTGATAGCGACGGCATAGCCTTTGGTGCCTGCTAAGCGGGCGGTAGCGGCGCCGATTCCCCGACCACCACCGGTGACGAGCAGTACCTGCTCCCCTGTCATGGTTGCCCCTCGCGAGTGAAATCGCGCACTATTCTCGTGTTGCCAACCCGCGGGTGCAAACGCACTCCCTTCACCGAGTGTTGCCGTTGGCGTAGATTCATGTGCTGGCGGTGCGGGGTTCGAAACCAAGCGATTGCGGATGAGTCCCTTCAAAAAGCGTTGCTATCTCGCGCTGCTCGGCATATTTGCGGCCGGTGTGCTCGTCATACCACCGCTGCTCGGTGCTTACCTGGCCGGCTCGGTACCCGAGAGCTTGCTCAGCTTCCCACCGCCGCCCTACCCGCGCGAGACGCAGCCGTTCTCCTGGCCCGTGTTTGTCGTTCTCGCCACCTTTGTGATTTGTGTGCTGACACCTGCGTTACACGCCTTGATCGCCGCGGGCGCCGGGCCGAAGCGCCGAGTCCGTGCACGCTACGAGTTTCCCTGGTGGGGCAAGCTCGGCATCGCGTTGACGGCGCTTAGCTGGGTATTTGCATGGACCCGTTTCGAGTGGTTTGCACCGCTTCAGCCATACACCTTTACCCCGCTGTGGCTAGGCTACATTGTTATTGTCAACGCGCTGTGCTGGCGACGCGCCGGGCGCTGCCCGATGCGGGATCGACCCGTCGTGTTCGCCGCTTTGTTCCCGGTCAGCGCACTGTTTTGGTGGTTCTTCGAGTATCTCAATCGTTTCGTAGCCAACTGGTACTACCTCGGCTTGGAGCAAGCCTCGGCGTTCACCTACGCCCTCTCCGCGAGCATTGCGTTCTCCACAGTGTTGCCCGCGTTTGTGAGCACCCTGCGCTGGATGCAGACATTTAGACGCTTCGACGGTGCGTTCGTGGGTTGGCGAGCGGTACGCATACGAGGGTCGGCCCCGGCGGCACTCGCGCTGCTGGCCGGCGTGGTTGGCGTGCTATTCGCGCTGGGCTTTGCGTCGCGGGTGTTTTTCCCTTTTGTATGGGTCGCGCCGCTGTTTGTTCTCCTGTCTATAGAGATGCTGGTGGGACGTCGCACCATCCTGGCGCCTATCGCGTGCGGAGACTGGCGATGTGTGTGGCAGCCCGCGTTCGCGGCGCTGTTTTGTGGTTTGGTCTGGGAGCTATGGAACGTAGGCAGTCAGGCGCATTGGGCTTATAGCATTCCATTCGTCGAGCGTTTTCACGTCTTTGCCATGCCCGTCCTGGGGTATGCCGGGTATCTGCCCTTTGGTGTCGAGTGCGCGGTGGTGGTTGGTCTTTTGTCCAGAGACATCATGTGGCCCGACCGTCTCGCCTAGTTTTTTGTATAGTCACCGGCGCGCGTCGTGACTGGTGCGAAACGCGTCCACTTCGCGTACCCTCCGCGCTCCGTCTTCGACCGGTGAGGGAGGCTGACCTTGCACACACCTGTTCTTTCTATCTCGTGCCGGACCCGCCGAACGCCGTTCTCCGCGCGTGTGACGGCGGCCGGTGTCAAGGGTTACACCGTCTACAATCACACGCTGCTGCCCACGGTGTTCGATTCCATGCAATCGGACTACGCGCATTTGAAACGCCACGTGCAGGTCTGGGATGTCACCTGCGAGCGTCAGATCGAAGTGGTCGGGCCGGATGCCGTACGGTTGGTACAGATGCTCACGCCACGCGACCTCTCATCCATGGCGATCGGGCGCTGTTACTACACGCCGATGGTCGACGAGACGGGCGGTATGCTCAATGACCCCGTGACCATGAAGCTCGACGACGACCGGTACTGGATCTCTATCGCCGACTCCGACCTTCTGCTTTGGGTGAAGGGGCTGGCCTACGGGATGCGATTGGAAGTGGATGTGACCGAGCCCGACGTGTCGCCGCTTGCTGTGCAAGGCCCCAAGGCCGAGGAGCTCGTGACCCGCGTATTTGGGGAGCAGGCGCGTTCGATACGTTTCTTTCGCTTCCGGCTGCTCGAGTTTGGTGGCAAAGCGCTGGTGGTATCGCGTTCTGGCTACTCGAGGCAGGGGGGCTTCGAGATCTATGTGGACGGCAGCAGCCTTGGCGAACCCCTGTGGGATGCGCTAGTCGAGGCTGGAGAGGATCTGGAGGTGCGAGCCGGCGGTCCCAATCTCATCGAGCGTATCGAAGGCGGATTGTTGTCCTACGGCAACGACATGACACGCGAAAACACACCGCACGAATGCGGTCTCGGGCGCTTCTGCGATACGGCGGCCGCCATCGGTTGTGTCGGGCGCGACGCCTTGTTGCGCGTGGCCGCCGAGGGCCCGGTCCGGCAAATACGTGGTCTTCGACTCGCGGGCGAGCCGGTACCGCCGTGCACCGAGCTCTGGCCCGTGCGCGCGGGTGAAGAGCTCGTCGGGAGTGTCTCCTCGGCGGCGTGGTCGCCGGACTTTGGCGCCAATGTTGCCATAGGGATGGTGCGCATGACCCACTGGACACCCGGGACCCGGGTGGAGGTGGACGCACCTGACGGTCCGCGAAGCGCCGTGGTGTGTAGCCTGCCCCACGAGTAGCGCGAACGTGTTGCGCGACCCGTCCTAGTCACTTCAGTGCGGGGCTTGGGCGCGGCGCTCCGCCGCCCGCGGTGCCGTCACCCGGCCCCGGCGGCGCGGTTGTGGGCGTGCTTGTGGCCTACAGCGAGGAGGCAATGGCGGTTGGCGCCTCGTTGGCAGCGGACTGGTCGCCGTTCTGCTTCTTACGGTCATTCGCGACCAGCCAGTCGCGTATGCGCCCGGAATCGCCGTACTTGCTCAGCTTACCCCATGAATTGAGCAGAACGATGATGAGGTCGCGCTCGGCCAGCGTCGTGCGCATCACAAGGCAATTACCCGCCTCTGAGGTGTAACCCGTCTTACTCAAACGGATGGTCCAAGAATCTCGGTGCACCAGGGAGTTTGTGTTGCGAAACTGGAGTCTTGCGCCCGATTTCAGGTCGGTCAGACCAAAGCTGCGGGTCGTGGACCAGCTCGCGATCTGCGGGTGACGCCCGGCCCAGTAGACGAGCTTTGCCAGGTCCCGTGCTGTCGACACGTTGCCGGGGTGCAGCCCGCTGGAATCGACCATACGCGTGTGCTCGAGCCCGAGCGCGAGCGCCTTTTGGTTCATCGCTTCGACCATGGCCTTGGTGCCGCCTGGAAATGTTCGGGCGAGCGCGGCCGCGGCACGGTTGTCCGAGGCGACGAGTGCGACCCGGATCATCTCACCCCGGGTGAATGTCGTTCCGTAACGCAGTCTGGACCCGCTTCCCTTCAGACGGTCGCGGTCGGCTTTAGTGATCTCGATGGGCTCTTCGAGTGCGAGCCCCGCGTCGAGCAGCGTCATCGCGGTTAGGAGCTTTGTTAGCGACGCGACTGGACGCGGCTTGTCGATGTCTCTTCCGTAGAGGATCTCCTCGCTGCGCTCGTCGACCACGAGCCCGACCTGAGAGCGAAGAAACAAGCCATTCGGGTTGCCATACTCCACCCGCCTCCAGGAAGGCGCCGCAGTCGCCTCATCGCTGGCCAGGTCCGTTGAACTTTGCGGCAGGCCGTCAAAGGCGGCGCGGGCGTGACTGGGTACGACGCCCTCCAGCGGGCTGGCGGCGCTGGCGTAGGCGACGAGAGTCCCCAAGACTCCGACAAGGAGCCGGTGCGTGGTATTGTGCATCGAAGGTTGCGGACCGTGTTGGTTTGCGGTTTTTCTAAATACTAGACAAAGAGGCTGTGGCCTGGCAAAGAAAAATGTCCGTGGGCCGCCCACCGGCGGGGTCCGGGCTTACGGCGGCGACAACGACTCGACGCGTGGGCAGCGGCACGAGCACCCACCGGGCCGGACGTGGTAAATCAGCATTCGAGACAATATTATCCAGGCTTTGGTCCGGAGGTGGGCGCCAATGAAGGTCAAGCGTATCGCAATTGTCGGTGGCGGAAGCTCCGGCTGGATGACCGCGGCAATGCTGGGTAAAAGGCATCCCGACATCGACGTCGTGTTGGTGGAGTCGCCGACCAAGCCAACCATCGGGGTGGGCGAGTCGACCTTGCTGCAGTTCAACGAGTATCTCAACTACCTGGATTGGCTGAGCTATAAAGACCACGAGTGGATGCCCCACTGCCAAGCCACGTACAAGCTCTCGATAAAATTCACCGACTGGACGCGCAGCGGCAGCGCTTACCACTACCCCTTTGGAAAGATTGACGTCGCCAACACCGCGTTTGGCGTTTTCGACTGGTACATGAAAAAGGCCTTGTATCCAGAAACACCGGTGCGGGACTTTGCGCAGTGTTTCCACCCCACCATAGAGATGATCGAAGCGCGGAAATTCACCGACAACCGAAATGCCGAGATCCCGCACTTCAACCTGGTACGCGACTCTTCTTATCACCTCGACGCAAAGAAGTTCGGCGAATTTCTAAGGGACAAGATGTGTCTGCCAAACGGCACCGCCCACATCGTGGACAACGTATCGGAGATCAAGCTCAGCGAATCGGGTCACATCGAGAAAATCATAACCGAGGCCGGCCAAGAGATCGTTGCCGACCTCTTCATCGACTGCACCGGTTTTCGCTCGGTGCTGCTCGAACAGACCATGGATGTGGCCTTCGAGTCCTACGGGGACAAGCTGCTAAACGACCGCGCGCTCGCAGTGCACATACAGTACGCGGACCGGCATCGGGAGATGGAGCTTTGCACCAATTGCACGGCTTTAGGCAATGGGTGGGTTTGGAATATTCCACTTTATCATCGTATCGGTTCGGGCTATGTTTACAGCTCGCAGTTCATCGACGACGAGCAGGCGGAGACGGACTACGTTGATCATTTGACCAAGAAGTTCGGGCCCGAGCGCAGTAAAGACCTCTCTTTCAATCGTATCCGCATAAAGCACGGCCAGCACGAGAAAGCGTGGGTCAAGAACTGCGTCGCTATCGGTTTATCCTATGGGTTTGTAGAGCCGCTGGAGTCGACCGGTCTTGCATCCACGCACGAGCTGATCGAGAAGTTTTCCGATGTGCTCGTCAAGGGTTTCTACACCAAGTACGACATCGATACCTTCAATAAGATGTGCTACCAGACGCTAAAGGGATATCACAACTTCGTGTCGTGCCACTACGCAACCGCCAATCGCGACGACACCGCGTACTGGCGTCATGTCCAAAATGACATCGACTGGATTGACATCCACGAGACGCTGGAAGACGAACGCCCGCTTACGCGCTACAGCGAACACTGGTTCAACGCGGCGAGGTCCAGCGAGAACCACTTCCGGCACCTGAACACGATCCTGCCCGGCGTGTATTACATCATGACCGGGTCGGAGTACTTACCGATCCGCAACGTGGACCAGTTTCTGCGGAATCTGGCGACCATGACCAACCCGGACGAGGAGCTAAAGAACATTCGTGCCGCGATTGGCCGCACCTGCGAGTACTGGAGCAAGAAACACCGGTACTTGGAAGAAGTGGTCGCGAAGCTGCCCTCTCAGTATCAGTGGCTCACCGACAACATCTACAACCAGGCAGGCTTCGCGGAGTCCGATGTCACAAACACTGGCGCAGTGAGTCGGCCAGTGCGCGCATGAGCACGAAATAGGCGTCCGGACCGGGCGCCACGTCCGCACCGAGTGGGTCGAGCACTCCGGTACGCGCGTCGGACCCCTCCACCACCGTGGCCACGACCGCAGGTTCAAACTGCGGCTCGGAGAACACGCACACGGCACCCGACTCCGCGATGAGCTTGCGTATCTCGAACAGTCGTCGCGCGCTCGGCCGGCGGTCGGGGCTGACGCTGATCGCTGCGACGGGTGTCAACCCGTAGCGACGCTCGAGGTAAGGGTAGGCGTCGTGGAGCACAACATAAGGACGGCCCTCGAGCGGTGCGAGCGTGTCGTGCATGCCCCCGTCCAGCCTGGCCAGCCGTTCTTGCAAGGTCGCGCCGTTTTCTTTGTAACGCGTGGCGTTGTCCGGGTCGACCTCGGCAAGCGTGGCGACGATTTCAGACACCATGGCGCTTGCATTCACGGGGTCCAGCCAGATGTGCAAGTTCTGACCACCATGGCCGTGGTCCTCGTGCGTATGGCTGTGCGAGGCGCCTGCGGCGTAGTCCTCGCCCGCACCGGTTGTAAAGCGACCGCCTTCGCGGGAGGCGAGCAAGCTCACGCCCTCGGCCTCGCTAAGCGCCACCACCCGGGCACGATGTCCAAGCGCGAGCAGGGCTTTGGACAAGAATGTCTCGAGCCCGTGCCCAACCCAGAAGATGGCGTCAGCCTTCTCCAATGCGCTGGCCTCGGAGGGCCTTAGCGAATAGCTGTGCGGCGACGCACCACCTGCGATGAGCAGGGTCGGCTCGCCGATACCCACCATCACACCCGCGACGAGCGAGTGAACGGGCGTGATGCTGGCCACCACACGCGGACCCTCAGCGGCACTGGTAGCAGTCACGCAAAGGAACAGCGCCATGGGGGCAAGGCTTTTTGGCAGGCATTGGTGGCGCCCGGACACGGCTGTCAAGAAAAAATATCCAGCTCAAAGTGAGTTTCCGCATAGCCTAGGAGAAAGTGCCTCCCCAAACTAGGAGATATGAGCGCCAAGCCATCCAAAGCGATGATGTTTCGAGACTATATGACACACGCCGTCTCCAGAGCCTTTCCGGTTCTGCTGGGTCTTTGTATCGTGTTAGTCATTGCATTGGTCGTATGAGGGTATGGATTCGAGATGCGCAAGAGGGCAACGACATGGTTTTAGCGCGGGTGAGCTAGGGTGCAGATTCGTTTTTGGGGTACACGCGGCTCCATTGCCAAGGCGGGTCCGGACACCGTGCGTTATGGAGGCAACACCTCCTGCGTGGAGCTGCGCTCGGCGAGCGGCACCCTCGTCGTGCTCGACTGCGGGACCGGCGCCCATGGTTTGGGTTACCGCTTGCTGGACGACGCGCGTGGCCCGGTAGACGGACACATTCTCATCGGCCACACGCATTGGGACCACATCCAGGGTTTCCCGCTCTTCATCCCGTTGCGTAAACAGGGTAACGAATGGTCCATCTATGGCCCGCGCGGTGCCGGCGTGTCGTTGCGCGATACCATGGCGGGCCAAATGGAGTACACCTATTTCCCCGTCGCGCTCGAGCAGCTCGACGCCACGGTGCATTACCAGGAGCTGGTGGAAGGCGTGTTCGAGATCGGCGATATCCGCGTTACCACGCAGTACTTGAACCACCCGGCGCTCACGCTCGGCTACCGTCTCGAAGCCGACGGTGTAAGTGTCGTTTACGCGACGGACCACGAGCCCCACTCCAGACAGCTCGCCATGGGTGGTCGGGGGCCCATCACGGGCGAAGACGAGAAACACGCGCGCTTCTTGGCCGAGGCCGACTTGGTCATCCACGATGCGCAGTTCACCGCCTCGGAGTATCCGGACAAGACGGGCTGGGGTCACAGTACGGTCGAATACGTCGTGGATGTGGCCTCCTTCGCCGGTGTGCGCCGTCTGGCGTTGTTCCATCATGACCCCCTGCGTGACGACGCGGGAGTGGATGGCTTGGTGACCCTGGCACGCGAGCGGGTGGCCGCAGAGGGTGGCCGGGTCGAGGTCTTTGGCGCCGCCGAAGGCGGGGCATACACGGTGCAACCCTCTGCGCGCGCACCGTCGAAGAGACCCGCGGGACCCGGGTCGGCGCTCGCGAGCCCCGCGGGCGCGCTGGGCGACCAAAGCGTGCTCATCGCTGTGCACGACGCCGCGTGTTCCAGCTTGCTGTGCGAGGCGGCCCGTGCGGACGGACTGGGCGTCTTCGACCCCGAGGGCGCCCCCGCGATTCTTGCCACGGTGCGCAATGAACAGCCTTCGCTCATGATGCTCGAGGATGCACAACCCGGACTCGATGCGCTCGCAGTGTGCAGGCAAGTGCGTTCGCTCGAAGGGGCTTACGCCAAGAATGTCGCGATCGTGCTGCTAAAAGACGCCGAAGAACCCGAGCGACGCGAGGAAGAAGCCGACGTGGGTGTAACGGATTGGCTGCTCAAACCCTTTGACAACATGTATGCCCGCACGCGCATTCGGGCCTGGCTGTTGCGAACCGCGTGCCGCTGGGTCCGCGCGCCGCGGCCGCCGGACGAAGAGAAACGCATACGGGCACTGCGCGAGCTCGAGATCCTCGACACCGAGCCGGAGGAGCGTTTCGACCGTTACACCCGGATTGCGGCTGCGCTCTTCGATACGCCGATTGCGCTGGTTTCGCTGGTGGACTCGGACCGCCAGTGGTTCAAGTCCCGCTTTGGTCTGGAGGCCACCGAGATCCCCCGCGACATGAGTTTTTGCGCCCACGCGGTCGTCGGCGCCGAGGTGTTGCAGGTGCCCGATGCGCTTGGCGATTCACGCTTTGCGGACAACCCGCTGGTGAGCGAAGAGCCCCGTGTGCGCTTCTACGCCGGAGCGCCCCTCACCCTCAGCGACGGGAGCCGGGCCGGCACCCTTTGCGTCGTGGACCATCACCCCAGGTATCTGGACAAGACTCAGCTCGGTCTGCTCCGCGACCTTGCGGTGCTCGTCGTGGACGAGCTGGAAACCCACTCCAGAGCATCGCAATAGCCGCCTTAGTTGGCACCGTGCACGGCTAGGTGGCGGTCCATTTCCCGTAAACCGGACTATATTTTGATCAGTTCAGACACGCCGCCAGGCTGTTTTGGGGTTTTCTTTTCACATTGCACGCGTAAGTCCGTTCCACCATGACGAAAGAGCTGTTCCAGCAAAAGCTGGCCACCGAGAAACTCACCGAGGGGATGTATGTGGCCGAGCTCGACCGGCCATGGACGGAAACCCCTTTTCTGTTCCAGGGATTCTTGATCAAGTCTGCCGAGGAGGTAAGCACGCTCCAAGAGTACTGCGAGCACGTGTTTATCGACGTGGAACGCGGCGATGCGCCGAGCGACCAGGACATAGGCGCGCACAGCCCGTCCGGGTCGGGTGCGGTGACCGGTGCCAGGCAAGCCGGCAACGGGACCAACAAGCAGAGTCCAAGCGGCGGTGAAAAGAAGATTCCGCCCGCGCCCATCCCTCCACCCAAGGTCCACTACAAGGTCGAGGTAGATGTCGAGGAAGAGATAGCGGTCGCCAAGGAGGCACACAAAATCATCACGGACCAGGTCTCGAGCGTGCTGGACGACGTACGGGTGGGCAAGAAGGCGCAGATCTCCGAGCTGAAGCGCGCCGTCGTGCAAATGGAAGAGAGTATCCTGCGAAACCCCGATGCGTTTATGTGGCTGCGCCGGCTGAAGAGCAAGGATTCCTACACCTACGCGCACTGCATCGACGCAAGCGTGCTCGCGATTGCCTTTGGGCGCCAGCTCGGGATGCCCCGGGGCCAGATTCAAACCTTGGCGCTCGGTGCCTTGATGTTCGACATGGGCAAGATGAAGCTCCCCGAGGAGCTACTCTCGAAACCGGCAGCGTTGAGCGAGGACGAGTTCAAGCTCATTCAGAAGCATGTCGAGTTCAGCGTCGAAATCATGCGGGAAACCAAGGGTATGTCTGAGCACGCCATCGAGATGGCGGCGACCCACCACGAGCGCTTTGACGGCTCGGGCTATCCAAACGGGTCGTCGGGGGGAGAGATCCCGCTGATGGGCCGTGTGGCGGGGATCGTGGACTTCTTTGATGCCGTCACCAGCGACCGGCCCTACGCAGCGGCAAAGTCGCCACACGAGGCCATCCGGGATCTTTATGCGCTGCGAAATACAGCCTTCCAAGATGAGCTCATCGAGCAGTTCATACAAACACTCGGCGCCTATCCGGTTGGCACGCTGGTAGAGCTGAGCAATGGCGAGGCAGGCATCGTCATCGGTCAGAACCAGGTGCGCCGGCTGCGCCCCAAGGTCATGGTCGTGCTCGATTCGAACAAGACGCCGTTGCAGATGGCACCGACGCGCGACCTGATGGTCGAGACTACGGCGGACGACGGAAGCTCGCTGGATATCGTCAGGGCGCTCGAGCCAGGCGCGTACGGTATCGACCCGGACGAGTTCTACCTCTAGCCCGGGCTGCGCGGCTCGAGCCTAAATGCCGACTGACCCGCTCACAGGTCTCCCAGACCGCATCGAATTCAGGAAAACACTCGAGGCCTGCGTGGACCAGGAGCAGGGGCTGCTCGCGCTCATCGTCGTGAAGCTACGAAGGGTCCGGGACGTCAATATCCAACTTGGTTACCCCGCCGGTGACGAGTTACTCGCAAAGGTGGCCGAGCGTATCTGCGGTTGCTTGCGACCCTCGGACATCGTCGCGCGTATCGGCGCCACAGAGTTCGCGCTGATACTGCCCGCCCTGAAGAGTCAGGTCCAACCTTTGATGGCGGTAAGCAAGGTCCAACGGGTATTCGGGGAGCCGCTCGAGACCCAGCGCCGCCCGTTCAAGGTGCAGCTCTCGTTTGGCGTCAGCCTATACCGCTTGGATGCGGAAAGTGCCGACGGTCTTCTACGCTGTGCCGACCTGGCCTTAGACCACGCGCGCAAGACCGGTAGAGATTCAGTTCTGTACTCCGAGTGTGCAGGCCGCGAGCTTCCACCGCTGATCGAGCTGGAACGTGAGCTCGAGACAGCCATTGAGCGCGGCGAGCTGGAAGCGCGCTACCAGCCCAAGATCGACCTGATGAGGGGCGAGGTCACTGGGGTCGAGACGCTTGCGCGCTGGACCAGCGAGGAGCACGGACGGGTGTCTCCGGAGGTGTTCGTTGATATCGCTGAGCGCGCCGGGCTCATCATCCCGTTGACACGCTCTATCCTGAACACGGCGCTGTGCGAGTGTAGAGAGTGGCGCTCGCTGGTGCCGGGAATGTCGGTCTCGGTCAACCTCACCCCCACAGTGCTGGCGGAGCCCGACTTCCCAGAGCTGGTGATGCACGCGTTGAAGACCTGGGATGCGCAGGACGGTCAGCTCACCCTGGAGGTGACCGAGAGCGTGATGATGGCCAACCTCCATACCTGTCTGGGCATCCTGGGCGAGCTGCGCGACATGGGGGTGACCATTTCCATCGACGACTTTGGTACCGGTTTCTCCTCGCTCGCCTATCTCAAGGAGCTCCCGGTGAGCGAGCTCAAGATCGACAAGTCTTTTGTCATCAAGATGACCGAGAACGAGGCGGACAAACGCATTGTGCAGGCGGTTATCGACCTTGCGCACAACTTCGACCTAAGTGTCGTTGCGGAGGGGGTTGAGGACGAAGAGACCTTGGACACGCTTACGCTTATGGGTTGCGAGGCGGCGCAGGGTTGGTTCGTCGGGGAGCCGATGCTTTCGGAGGAGCTGGTTCGCTGGGTGTACGAGTCACCCTGGGGTAAGGACGAGGGCTTAGCGCTGCAAACACTCGTGAGCTAGCATCCCTCAAAGCGATTCGAGCTAAACCGCCTGTGCCGGTAGGTCGACGCCGAGGCTCTCGCCCAGCAGCTCGAGCGCCGCGATGAGCGCGGTCGCGCTTTGGAACCGGTCCTCGCTGTTCTTTGCCAGCAGTCTATTCAAGATGTTCTGGAAAACGCCTAGCTCGCCCTCCAGCTCGGGGATATCACCGTGCAGGTGCTGGTAGATCACGGCTGGAAGTGAGTCGCCCTCAAAGGGCTTTTTACCCGTCAGCAGCTCGTAGAGGATCACCCCCGCGCTGTACAAGTCTGAGCGCGCGTCGGCAGGCTGGGAACGCCCCTGCTCCGGGCTCATGTAATGCGGTGTACCAAGAACGCTGCCTACCACCGTGAGGTCGCTCTCGTCATCGAGCCGCTTTGAGATCCCAAAGTCGGTGAGCGCGAGCCCATCGTCGCCTCTAAACATGATGTTTTCCGGCTTTAGGTCGCGATGCACGATGCCCGCGTCGTGTATGGCCTCCAGCCCGTAGGCGATGTTGAGCAAGTAAAGCAACGCGTCTTGCGGAGACGTGCCGTGTTCGATGCGCTGTCTGAGGTCGCCACGCGCAAAGAACTCCATGGCGATAAAGCCATACTTGTTGGTAAAGCCTTGCTCGAAGATCTTTACCACATAGGGGCTGCGCATCTGGGACACTAGGCTGGCCTCCTGGATAAAGCGCGTCACGCTTTCCGGGTCGTTCGAAAGCGACCCATCCATGATCTTGAGGACCACGGTCACCTTGTCGTCGACCCGCTCGGCGAGATAGACCCGCGACATCGCGCCCTGTCCGATGAGTCGTACGAATTTGTAATCGCAGGCTCCCCCGCCGTCACCCTTGCGACTTTGCGCGACGATGTCGGCGTCGTTGGCCCCACGCCTGCCGGCGCCCGAGAGATTATCGGAGGACTCTTGCTCCGCCACCGCCTTGCGTACAGCTTCCGCCAGGCTGGTCGGGGTGAGGTCCCGTTTGCTGATCACGCCCCGCGCACCCAGGTTCAGCGCCTTGGTGGTCACGCTGTTGTCGGTCTTGGACGTGATGAGCACGGTGGGTGGAAAACCCGGCTTGTGGGCGAACTCGTCTAACCACTGGAGACCGCTTTGGCCTCCGCTCAGGTCGTCATCCAGCAGCAGCGCGTCAAACCGCGACCAGTCGAAAGATTGCCCCGGTTTGCCCTGTTGCTCGGGGGAATAGTGGGCCGCCTCGAGCTCAGGGACCTCCTTGGCGAGGAACTTGTGCACGATCTGCACGCGGCGTTTTGAGTCGTCGATAATCAGAATGCGCATAGGCGAACGCCCTGGCGGAAAAGCCGGGGTCTCAAAGAGCAGATTAGACGCATCACCCCAGTTGTCAAAGAATCACGCGCTTTTGGCTTGCCACTGACCGGGGTGAGTACCGCAGGCAGCTTTGTCACCTTGAGCACGCTGGGTTATGGCGTTATCTACTCCATTTCTCCCATCGCACACACGCTGGCGTACGTGGAAGCCACTATCGGCCAGCTTTATCTGACGATTCTCGTCGCGGCCCGGTCGGTCTGATGGCACCCGTGCTGAGGAAAGAGATAGAGAGCCGCCAGGTCTCGACTGGCGGCGACGGGTAAGGCATGCTTTCGCGCGCGGCCATAAGCCGCGAACTATGTCCGAAGGGAAGACCATTGGCCGCGAACGAGAGCACGACCGCGAGCGAGGTACGCTCAAAACCACCGAGCCAGTTTGGCCTGCTCGCGTCGCGCCGGTTCTTGCCGCTCTTTGGCACCCAGTTTCTGGGCGCGTTCAACGACAACGCATTCAAGAACGCGCTGGTGATACTCATCACCTACGTCGTCGCCGAGCAGACCGGCATGAATGCTCAGGTGATGGTCACGCTGGCGGCCGGTATCTTCATACTGCCCTTTTTTCTCTTTTCCGCCACCGCCGGTCAGCTCGCCGACAAGGTGGACAAGGCAACGCTGATCCGCTGGGTCAAGCTTGTCGAGATTGCCCTGATGACCTTGGCCGCGCTGGGTTTTCTGCTGGAAAGCGTGGCCTTTTTGATGGTGGTTCTGTTCCTGATGGGCACGCAGTCCGCGTTCTTCGGGCCGCTCAAGTACAGCATCCTACCCGAGCAGCTCGACACCAAGGAGCTCATCGGCGGCAACGCACTCATCGCGGGCGCTACCTTTGTGGCGATACTGCTGGGGACCATTGTTGGGGGTCTGCTCGGGGTGAAGATACTGGGCGTGGTGGTCATGGCGGTCGCCGTGGCCGGCTGGTTTAGCAGCCGCTTCATACCCGGCACCGGCGCGGCAAACCCCGACCTGGTGGTCGACTACAACTTCGCGCGTCAAACTTGGCGCATCATCGCCCACACCGCGCGTCGGCGCGACATCTTCCTGTGTATCCTGGGGTTGTCCTGGTTCTGGTTTGTGGGCGCCACGTACCTGTCGCAAGCACCCACCTTCGCCAAAATTTACCTGGGTGCCGACCAAACGGTGGTCACCCTGTTTCTGACCGTGTTCGCGGTGGGCATCGCGCTGGGGGCGCTCATGTGCAATCGCCTGCTAAAGGGCCAGGTGCACGCAAGCTTTGTCCCGCTCGGCGCGCTCGGGATGACGATTTTCGCCTTCGACCTGTTCTGGGTGACTCGCAACGCGGTGCCGTTACCAGAAACCGGCGAGCTCATGGGTATCGCCGCCTTTCTCAGTGTGCCCAACAACTGGCGCGGGTTGGTCGACCTGCTGCTGCTCTCGATGTCCGGCGGGCTTTACATGGTGCCGCTCAACGCCATCCTGCAAGAACGCAGCGACCCCGAGCACCGCGCCCGCAACATCGCGGCCAACAACATCATGAACTCCTTGTTTATGGTCCTGTCCGCAGTGATTACGGTCGGTCTGTTCGAGGTCGGGCTGTCTATACCCCAGGTAGGGCTGGTGCTAGCCTTGGGAACCGCGGTGGTCGCCATCTACATCACCCGGCTGCTGCCGGGTGCGCTCGCCAAGGGTCTGGTTGCCTGGCTGCTCGACTTGTTCTTCCGCGTCGAGGTCAAAGGGATTGAGCACTACAAGGAAGCCGGTGACAAGGTGCTGATCGTCGCCAACCACACGTCCTTTCTGGATGCGGCGCTGCTCTCCGCCTTCCTGCCCGACAAGCTCACCTTCGCCATCAACACCCAGATTGCGAAGAACCGTATCGTGCGTTTCTTCACCCAGCTGGCGGAGACCTATCCGGTCGACCCGGGGAACCCGTATGCCACGCGCGCGCTGATCGAGTGCGTGAACAGCCTGAAGAAGACCGTGATCTTTCCCGAAGGCCGCATCACGGTGACCGGCGCGCTGATGAAGATCTACGAGGGGCCGGGGATGATCGCCGACAAGTCGGGGGCCATGGTGCTACCGGTGCGGATCGACGGCGCGCAGTACAGCCACTTCTCCCACCTCAAGGGCAAAGTCAGGCGGCGTTGGTTTCCAAAGATACGGCTCCAGTTTATGGCGCCGCGCCGGTTGTCGCTCCCAGACGACGTGCGTGGTCGCCAGCGCCGCAAGCTCGCGGGCCGCGAGCTCTACGACTTGATGAACAACATGATGTTCGAGAGCAGCGACTACCACCGAACGCTGTTCCACTCGTTGCTCGATGCGCGTCAAACACATGGCGGCGCGCACATCGTGTTCGAGGATATCGAGCGCAAGCCGCTCTCGTACCGCAAGCTGACGCTTGGCTGCTTTGTTCTTGGCCGGGCGCTGGCGCGCTTCACGGCGCCCGGGGAGCGGGTCGGCGTACTCCTACCGAGCGCAAACGCGACGGCGGTGACCTTCTTCGGCCTGCAAGCCTACGCCCGGGTGCCGGCCATGCTCAACTTCTCCACTGGCATACGCAACGTAGTGCTGGGTTGCCAGACCGCGCAAGTTAAGACCGTGCTGAGCTCGCGACGCTTTGTCGAGCTCGGCAAGCTGGAGAGCATGGTGGAGGCCATCGTCGAGGCGGGGGTCAAGGTGCGATACCTCGAAGACATCGCCGAGGGACTCACCCGCGTCGACCAGCTGCTCGGCGTCGCGGGGATGCTGTTGCCGCGCCTCGCCTATCGACTCAGTGCCCCGTCACAGTTTCGCGACTCCGACACCGAGGCGGTGGTTTTGTTTACCTCCGGCACCGAGGGTGCGCCAAAGGGTGTGGTGCTAAGCCACACCAATCTGCAGGCAAACCGCTACCAGGTGGCCTCGACAATCGATTTCGGCCCGACCGACATCCTGCTAAACGCCTTGCCTATGTTTCATTCCTTTGGCTTGACGTGCGGCACGATTCTGCCGTTGCTCTCTGGTATTCGCGTGTTCTTGTACCCATCACCGCTGCACTACAGGATCGTGCCGGCCATCGCCTACGACACGAACGCGACCATCACCTTTGGCACCGACACCTTCTTGTCGGGCTATGCACGTTTTGCGGACCCTTATGACTTCTACAGCATGCGCTACGTGTTCGCCGGTGCGGAGAAGCTCAAGGACGAGACTCGGCGTGTGTGGGGCGAGCGTTTCGGGTGCCGCATTTTCGAAGGTTATGGGGCGACGGAGACGGCGCCGGTGTTGGCGATGAATTCGCCCATGCATAACCGCGCCGGGTCGGTGGGCCGCCTGATGCCGGGCATCGAGCACAAGCTGGAGAACCTGCCCGGGATAGACGAAGGCGGGAAGCTGGTGGTGCGCGGTCCAAACATCATGAAGGGTTATCTGAAAGTGGACCAACCCGGTGTGTTGCAGCCACCCGAGGACGGTTGGTATGACACGGGTGACATCGTCGACATCGACGCGGACGGGTATGTGCATATCAAGGGTCGCGCCAAGCGCTTCGCCAAGATTGCGGGCGAAATGGTGTCGCTGCCCGCGGTCGAGGAAATAGCCGATAAGGTGTGGCCGGGTTTTGGGCACGCGGCCGTGACCATCCCCGATTCACGTAAGGGCGAGCAGCTCGTGCTGCTGACCGAGAACAAAGAGGCAACCCGCGACGCCTTGGCGGCCTATGGCCGCGAGCACGGTGTCAGCGAGCTCGGCATCCCCAAAAACATCCTCGTCGTCGACCAGATCCCGCTGCTAGGGACGGGCAAAACCGATTTTCGCACCGCGCAGACTCTCGCTGAAGAAAAGCTCGCGTAGTTTCCTGTTATTCTTCGTGCGGAAGCTCGCACTTGGAGTGACAGCGCCGGTGCAGGGCGGCCTTGGCGAGCAGGTGGGCGCTGACCGGTGCGGTGAGAAAGAGAAAGATAGTTATCAAGAGCTCGCGGATCGCTCCTTTCTCACCTTCCAACAGCAAAAAGACGATGGTGCCGAGCAGCACGCTGCCCACCCCGAGCGTGGTCGCCTTGGTGGGACCGTGTAGGCGCATGAAGATGTCGGGGAAGCGCGCCAGGCCGATGGACCCGACGAGCGCGATGGTGGCCCCAAAGAGAATCAATACGGCGCTGATGAATTCGAGCATGGGTCTGTCCTCGGTGTCGATGGCTACTCGATGATGTCACCGCGAAGCAAGAACTTGGCAAGGGCAACGGTGCCCACAAAGCCCAGCAAGGCAATGATGATCGCCGCCTCGGAGAAAATCGCCTTTCCATAGACGATACCCGTCAACACCAGTAAGGCCACCGCGTTGATATAAAGCGTATCCAGTGCGAGCACGCGGTCAACAGCGTCGGGACCGCGTAGCAGACGCCACATGTTGCAGGCCATGGCGATAGCAAGCATGGCGGCGGCAATACCGAGCATAGCGTTCAGCATTGGAAGATCTCCTTGATGGGCGCCTCGTAGCGCTCCTTGATGGTGTGCACCAGAGCCGCTTCGTCATCCACATCCAGCGCATGAATGATGATGTGTTTTCGGTCCTCGCCGATAAACGCGCACAGGGTGCCCGGTGTCAACGAGATGGTGCTGGTCAGCGCGGTGAGCGCGAAATCATCGGACAGCGCGACGGGGATACGGACAAAGCGAGGTCTGAGCGTCGTCGTGGGGCCAAGCGTCAGGCGTCCCACGGCGACGCTCGCAACCAGAATGTCCCACAGCACGGTGGCGAGGAAGCGCAGGATCACACCGCCGCGCCGGAGGTAAACGGGCTCGGGGAAAAAACGTTGGGTGAACATCGGTATGAGCACACCGATGACGCTACCGAGCAATATTTGCCCCACGGAGACGCTGTGGTTGAGCAACAGCCACACGGCGAGCAGCACGACGCTAAGCACGGGATGAGGGAGCCAGCGTGACCTCAAACGCATCATTGTCTACTCTCGCTGTGAGGCCGGTGTGCTCACCGACTCGTTGGCGAGCACGGCGTTCACATAGCCGGCACCGTCCAATAGCTGGGTTGCCGTTGCCCGCGAGTAATCGAGCGTGTATGAGCCGAATACCATCAGCAGCAACGCACCAAGGAGCAGCCCGCCGGTCGCAATAACCTCTACCTTGCGTACCGGCAAGGCCTCACCGGGCCGGTCCTCGGTACGCCAAAAAATGGCCGCACCCGCACGGCTCAAGGTGACGATCACAAACAGCCCCGAGACCAGTATGACACCCCAAACCCAGGCGGCCGCGCCCGAGGTCTGCGCCGCTTGTAAAATGTAGAGCTTGGCGGCAAAGCCGCTCAGCGGCGGCAAACCCGATACCGCGACTGCACCGAAAAAGAACAAGCCGCCAAGCAGGGCGGGTTGGTAAACGGCTCTAGAGCGGTCCAGGCGCGCACCCGTCTCACCACGCTGTCGGCTAATCAAGTCCGCCAGCAAAAACAGACCGCCGGTCACGAGCGTGCTGTGTAGCAAATAGAACAGACCCGCGGCCAGGCCGTCTTGCGAAAGCAGGCTGACGGCGACCAGCAGCGTACCGACTGACACGACCACGAGATGAGCGACCGTCGCGCGCAGCTCCGCCGCCGCGATGGCGCCGATAGTGCCAAGTACCATCGTGGCCAGCCCGAGCGGAAGCAGCCAGTCCTGTGTCCCGAGTTGCCCGCCGCCAGCGTCGACGAAAATCAAGGTGTGCACACGCAAGATGGAGTAGACGCCGACCTTTGTCATGATCGCAAACAAGCAGGCAACCGCGGCCGTTGCCGAGCGGTAAGCGGGGGGTAGCCAGAACCCCAGCGGCAGCATGGCCGCCTTGAGCCCGAAGACCACGAGCAGCAGCAAGCCGCCCACCCGCACCATCCCAACCGAGCTCGCGTCCACGGCCCTTACCTTCACCGCCAGGTCGGCCATGTTCAAGGTGCCAAGCGTCCCGTAGATCACACCCAAGGCGATCAAGAACAACGATGACCCGACCAGGTTGAGGATCACGAAGTGGATGGCGGCACGCGTGCGCGCCGCACCGCCCCCGTGGACGAGCAGACAATAAGAGGCGATGAGCAGGATCTCGAAGAACACAAACAAGTTGAACAAATCGCCGGTTAGAAACGCACCATTGATGCCGAGCAGTTGGAACTGGAACAAGGGGTGAAAATCCGGGCCTTTTGCATCATCGCCGGCGAGCGCATAGAGCAGACTTGCGGATGCCAAAACGCTGGTCAGCACCAGCATCAACCCGCTGAGCCGGTCCAGCACCAGCACGATACCGTACGGGGCCGGCCAGTCACCTACATAGTAGATGTGATGGTCACCGGTCGCGGCGGTGGAGAGCAGCCGCAGCGCGATTGGCACCAGCGCAACGGTCGCGGCGACGCTTAGCATGCGCTTGATACCGGCGCCCGCATCTTCCAAAAGCAACAGCAGCGCGCCGGCGACCAGCGGGAGCACGATGGGCGCGATAATCCAATGGTTCACGATGGCTCCTCGCCGTCGACGTGGTCGGAGCCAAGTTCGCCGTATGCCTTCAAGGCGAGGATGATGACATAGGCGGTCATGCCAAACCCAATGACGATAGCGGTGAGCACCAGCGCCTGCGGGAGCGGGTCCGGAAAGACGATGACCCCCGGCACGACAAGCGGTGCGCTGTCGGGGACGAGACGTCCAGTGGCAAACAAGAACACGTTGACCGCGTAGCTCATCAGCGTCAACCCGAGCACGACCGGGAAGGTACGCGCGCGCAGCACCAAGTATACCCCGCACGCGATCAGCACACCGATAGCGGTTGCAAACAGTGCTTCCATTAGTCGATGTTTTCCTTTCTCGAGCGAATGATGGGCGCGGTGTCCAAGGGCGCATTCAATCGTCCGAGATACGCGAGTATGAGCATCACCGTCGCCAACACGGCGATGTATACACCCAGGTCGAAAAGCATCGCGGTCGCGACCTCGAACTTACCGACCAGCGGCCAGGTGAGATAGGTGTAGGACGTGGTCAAGAAGGGGTAACCGAACACCCAGCTCCCGAGCCCCGTCGCGGCCGCGATGAGTATCCCGACGCCGATCAACATCTGGTAACGCCAGCCGATGCGCTGTTGCGCCATCGCGGAGCCGTCGGATATATACTGTAGGATCAGCGCGGTGGCGGCGACCAGCGCGGCGATAAAGCCGCCGCCCGGGAGATTGTGTCCACGCAAGAACAAGTAGACCGAAATCACCAGCGCCAACGGCAGCATTGTTCGAGCGATAACGGCCACCACCAGCGGGTGCCGGTCGGGTGCCCAGGGCCGTTCATCGAGATCGTGGCCGCGTACGACGACGCGCGCGTTCATGAGCATCGCAAAGATACCGACGGCCGCGATACCGAGCACGGTGATCTCACCCAAGGTATCAAAACCACGGAAGTCGACGAGAATCACATTGACCACGTTGGTGCCCCCACCGCCCGGTTTGGCCTCGGCGATAAAGAAGTCCGATATGCTCTGCGCGGGCCGGGTAAATATGGCGTAGCTGAGACCACCCACGCCTAGACCGGCGAATACACCCAGCGCGGCGTCACGGAGTCTGCGCGTAGGACTCGACTCGACGGCGGTTCTCCACGGCAGGAAGAACAAGGCAAGCAGGACCAGAATGATGGTGGCGAATTCGACCAGCAACTGGGTCATGGCAATATCCGGACCGGAGAACCGGACAAACAGCAACGATACCATTAGACCGACGACACCGATGACGATCACGGCAACCAAACGCGTGCGATGAAGCACAACGGTCGCAATGGCGCCGAGCGCGAGGAACGCGACAAAGGCAAAGGTCACCGTATCGGGTGGCTGGGTCGGCACAGTACCAAGCAGCGGGGCTCCCCAAGCTGCATACACACCCGCCACCAGCGCGCTCAGCACCAGCAAGAAGATGTAGCGCTGCAGCGAGCCGTTCTCGATGAGCGCGTTCAACCGCCGGGTCGACCCGAAGACCCGGTCCAGCAGCGCTTCGGTGACGTTGCGGCCGCTAACCGGCGGGAAGTAGCGGTCGTGGAGTGCGACGATGCGGTAGCGAAGCACATATACCAGCACACCGCCGCCCATCGCGGCCAAGCTCATCATGAAGGCCAGATTGAACCCGTGCCACGGGCTCAGGCTGAATTTGGGAAGACTCGTTTGTAGCACCGCGCGGGCGACGACGTCGAGGATCGGGCCCACCGTGTAAGCCGGTGCGATACCGACGGCAATCACCAACACAACCAAAAACTCGATCGGGAGCTTCATCCAACGCGGCGGCTCATGGGGTGTCTTGCTGAGCCCGACCGGCTCGCCGTTGAAAAAAACATCATGGATGAAGCGGGCCGAGTAGGCGACCGAGCCTATGCCTGCCAAGATGGCCGCTGCCGGCAGCGCCACGCTGACATAGCCGGCCGCTGCGAGGTCGACGGTTTCTTGGAAAAACATCTCCTTGCTGATAAAGCCGTTGAGCAATGGCACACCGGCCATGGCCGCTGCCGCCACCATGGCAAGCACGGCGGTGTAGGGCATGTATTTGAACAAGCCGTTGATCTTGCGCATGTCGCGCGAGCCCGTTTCGTGGTCGATGATACCCACCGCCATAAACAGCGACGCCTTGAAGACGGCGTGGTTCATGATGTGGAACACACCGGCGATAGCTCCGAGCGAGGTGCCGAGGCCAAACAACAAAGTTATGAGCCCAAGGTGGCTTATGGTCGAATAAGCAAGCAGACCCTTGAGGTCATGTTGCCACAGCGCGTGGTACGCACCCATCAGCAGGGTGATGACACCGGCACCGCCGACCAGCATAAACCACGCATCGGTACCGGAGAGTGCGGGGAATAGACGCGCCAACAAGAAAATCCCCGCCTTGACCATGGTGGCGGAATGCAAATAGGCGCTGATCGGCGTGGGTGCCGCCATTGCATGCGGTAGCCAGAAATGAAACGGAAACTGCGCTGACTTGGTAAACGCGCCAATCAGCACGAGCACCAGCGCAAGCTCGTAGAGCGGATGGGCCTTGATGCTTGACCCGGCGGCGAGCACGTCGGTGATAGCAAAGCTGCCGACGATGTGGCCGAGCAAAAGGATAGCGGCGAGCAGCGCGAGCCCGCCACCGCCGGTGATAAACAGCGCGAGCCGGGCACCGCGACGTGCCTCCGCGTCATGGTTCCAATATCCGATGAGCAAGAAGGAGACAAGGCTGGTGAGCTCCCAGAACACCAGCATCAGCAGCAGATTCTCTGACAGCACCACACCGAGCATGGCGCCCATGAAAAGCAACAAGAAGGCGTAGAAGCGTCCGGTTATGTCCTTTGGTTTTAGGTAGTAACGGGCATAAAAGATGACCAGCACGCCGATACCGACGATTAAGTAGGCGAACAACATCCCCAACCCGTCGAGGCGAAAGGCGAGTGCTAAACCGATGGCTGGGAGCCACTCCCAACCCACGACTAATGTATCGCCGCGAAACACGTCCGGCGTCAGCGAGACCAGGCACGCGAGCGCCAACGCAGAGACCAAACCGGCCGCCAAACCGGGGTCGAGCCGCAGGCGCGATTTGAATATTGGGGGAAGCAGCGCGCCAACAAATGGTACAGCGACCAGCACTGGTAACAAGACGTGATACCCTCTTGATGTAAACAACTGCGGGCGACCGCCATTATTACCCGAGCCTGTGAAATGTCCATCACAAGACTCGGCCGCTAGATTCTTGGCGGTCCGCGCTGAGCTTCTTCGGCTGTTGCTAGCGCCGAGGTATACTTGCACTGAGCGGGGGATGCAAGCCGTGCCAAAGATAGTTGTACCAATACTGATCGTGTTGCTCTTAGGCGCCTGCCAGACTTCACCCACCGACTGGGGTTACGAGCGCTATCTGGAACGGCGCGGCGTAGGCCAACCCACGCTCGACCGCATGAAGATTTGTCACGGCTATAGCTGTGACCGGCGCACCACCACCAGCTTGAGCGCGAGCAAATGGGGCGAGGTCGAGCGCTTGTTCGGCGAAGTTGACTCGGCAGCGGCCGAGCGCGCGCAGATCGCCGAAGCAATTGGGCTGCTCGAACGGCAAATTGGCAAAGCCATCGGCACGGGTGGAGACATTGCGGGCGTTTTCACCGGCCTCGGTGGCTCGGGACAACAAGACTGCATCGACGAAGCCACCAACACATCCACGTATCTCGTGCTGATGGAGAACAACGGGTTGCTAAAGTGGCACGCTGTAGGAGGACCGGCCGGCCGAGGGTTTTATAATTTCGGTGGCGGCTGGCCGCACCATACGGCGACCATCGTGGACCGCGAAACCGGTATCGCCTACGCCGTCGATTCCTGGTTCCATGACAATGGTAAGCCCGCAGAGGTTGTGCCCTTGCGCGTGTGGCTCTCAGGTTGGCACCCTGGCGACGAGATCCCGTCACCGTAGCGCGCATCTCCAGTGTTTACCCTGCACTCAAGTAAACACGCTCGCGGTCCGCGTTCTCGGAAAGCATCGACTTGAACCAACCCGACCAGCCCCCCCGACGGAGTCTATCGCTTGAGGGTAAGCTTCGTGTCACCGGTGCCCCAGCGATCGATTCGTTCATCGCGCTTGCGCTAGACCACTGTCTGCAGCTAAAGCGTCTGGATCGATTCTATCATGCGTTGCCGCAGGACGAGCGTGGACGCTATTTTGCACGCGAGACGCTGGCGGCGTTGAACGTGCGCTGTGATTTGACCGCAACGAATCTCGAGAATGTCCCAACGCAGGGTGCGGCGATCATCGCGGCCAACCACCCATTTGGCGGTGTGGATGGGTTGCTGTTGCTCGAGCTGGTGTTGAGCCGGCGCGAGGATGTAAAAATCCTTGCCAACACGCATCTATCTCAGATCTCGGACCTAAGGGATTGGATGATTGGTGTGAACCCATTCGAAGGGGCGGGCGCGGCGCGCGAGAATCTTCTGCCCCTGCGTCAAGCGATTCGCTGGCTGGCGCGAGGCGGTGCGCTCATAACCTTCCCAAGTGGTGAGGTCTCGCATTACCAAATCAGACGCAACCGTATCGAGGACCCCGAGTGGAAACCGAGTATCGTGCACCTGGCCTTACGTCGAGAGGCGACGGTCATCCCCGCGTATGTGGCCGGGAAGAACAGTGCGCTGTTCCAGGTGCTAGGTTGTATACACCCACGGCTGCGCACGGTGCTGTTGGCACGCGAGTTCTTGAACAAACGCGACAAGCATATCGAGCTGCGTTTTGGCTCAGCCATCGAGCCGGCTCGTTTGAAGCGTTTCTCTTCGCCAAGCGAGTCGGCAAAGTATCTGCGTCTGCGCACCTACCTGCTTGGTGACGTGCACCGCTCGACGCACGGTGGCTCGCCACCGGCTCAGGCCAAGACATCCGCCTCCAGCGATGCATCGTGTAGCGCAACGCTTCTGGCCGCCGAGCTCGAGCGTCTGCCACCCGGGCAATCGCTGCTAACACACGGGAACTTCGAGGTTGTGTTCGCCACGGCCGCGCAGATCCCGCTGGGGCTCAGCGAGATCGGACAGCTACGGGAATGCGCATTCCGAGACGTGGGGGAAGGCACCGGAAAAAATACCGACCTCGACGGGTTCGACCAGCACTATTCACATCTAGTTCTTTGGGACCACAAACGCCGGGTCATTGCCGGCGCCTACCGGTTCGCATTCGTTGACCGGGTGTTAGAGCGTTATGGTAAACAAGGTCTGTACACCTACACGCTGTTTCGCTACAAGCGCCCGTTTATCGATGCGCTCGGTCACGCCATCGAGCTTGGTCGCTCATTTGTACGTCTTGAGTACCAGCGCCAACAGCTACCTCTGTTCTTGCTGTGGCGCTCGATCGGACGCTTGGTTGCGAGACACCCGCGCTACCGTTTGCTTTTTGGCGCTGTCAGCATCAGCAATGACTACCATCCCTTGTCACGCCAGTTCATGGTGGATTTCTTGAGGATGCACAACTATGCCTCGGAGCTGGCTCGCCACGTGCACCCGCGCGCCGGTGCCCCGCAAACGGAAAAAACCTGCTGGAGCCGCGGACAGCTATCCGTGCTCCGCGATATCGACGCCGCATCCGAGTGTGTCGAATCAATCGAGACCCGCAAACGCGGTATCCCGGTGCTGCTGCGTCAGTACTTGAGGTTGGGCGGGACGCTGCTCGGATTCAATGTGGACCAGGAGTTTGGCGATGCGCTGGACGGCTTAATACTCGTCGACCTTGCAAAGACCGAGCCGCGGATCCTGGAGCGCTACATGGGCAAGGAAGGAACGCGTGAGTTTCTCGCATATCACGCGCGCGAGCACGAGGCGGTGCGCGAGGCATCGTAGCGCGAGGTGCCCCAGTCGCCCGATTTGGGTGCACGGCGCAGGTCGCCTCGCCAAAGAGAACCACGGTCTGTTCCGGAGTATCAGCTCATGGTCGCGCCAAGCTAACCTGTGCCCGCGTGATGCGCGGTAAAATTCTATTTCCTAAGCTCGCTCGCTTGGGCGTATAATGGTTCAAATTCAAGCTTTAACAAACGATTCTTCATAAAAAATATCTAATATAAGAAAGGGTTCGGAACCAAAACCGCGAGGGGGTTTAGGATCATGAGCACGATGTATTGCGAGTACTTCGGACTTGACGATTTGCCGTTTCTGAGTCTGAGGGATATCCGTTTCTTCTACACAAACCCGGTTTTCGAGCAGGCTACCGGCAAGCTGCGCGAAGGCATCACCAGCCGCGCCGGCCTTTTGCTACTGACGGGTAAACCGGGAACTGGCAAAAGTACGCTTTTCCACAAACTGGAATTCGACCTCAAACCTTGTTTTGAAGTGATTTCCTTTCAATACACAAGTCTTAGCTGGCATGAGTTTCTCAACATGAGCTGCGACGCCCTCGGCATTGCAGCGGGTCGGAAGAGTAACTCGCAAAAGCGCGACCTTGTTCAACAGGCTTTTCGCTCGTGTGCGTCTGCTGGAAAGCCGATTGTCCTGCTTATCGACGACGCACAAAACCTCGAGAAGGAAGTGCTCCTCAACCTCGTAGGTTTGGTCTACTGCGATAAGACAGGAGAGCTATTGGTCCCTATCGTATTCATGGCGACTGAGGACTTTTTGATCCGTCTAGCGCGCCCGGAGTACGACCAGCTCAACGAACGGGTGTGTGTTCGTGCTGGACTCGCTCCGCTTGGCGTGGAGGAGGTCGGAGAATTCATCTGCTCGCGTCTAGAGGCGGCCGGCTATGAGGGCGGTGGTTTGTTCACCGTCGACGCCGTTCGCATGATTGCGAAGAGTTCCGAAGGTATTCCGCAGCTCATTAACATCCTCTGCGGGGCGGCACTACTGGCCGCATACGGTAGTGGTACGAAACTCGTGACAGCCAAGATCGTTGCCGAAGTGTTGAGCGAGAGGCGGGAGTTCGATGACGTGCAAGCCGACCAACGTCCTGAGCGCCTCGCACTAGAACGGCTTTGGCGCTCGGACGCGGTGGCGTTTGTGTTGTCGCGATGTGCGTTGCTCCTCCGCAACGGACTCGACCGCGCAAAGCAGGCGTGGGGCGACCGCCAAACGACGACGCTTCTCTCCAGGGTCTGGGCGCGTGTCAGAGAGGTTGCGCAACACTTGCGGGGCCGCGTGGATGCTGCGAGGGCGCAGCGCAGCGATGGCTTTATTCTTCCGGTTTCCAGGACCCCCGTGGCGCATAGCCCGCAACATCGGTCGCGTGTATTGCGCTTGCGATTACGCCGGGGCGCGATAGGTGCCTTGGCCGTGTTCGTATTGGCATTCTGGCTCTACCGGGACGACCCGGAGGAGCTTTTGCCTCCGCAGTCCGCAACGGCGGCGCTGGGTCAACCGGCATCGCGCCAGGAGGAGACCCCACCGGACGGTCAAGCGACGCAAGCGGCTGCGAGCGTTGGCGCGCTCGGCCAGGATACGATTCTCGCCGAGGAGGAACATACGTTGAGAATCGCTAATATCGAACGCATTCGACGCGAGCTACGAACTGCGTTGGAAGAGCTCGGCACGACTTGGGAAGAGCTGCTGACACTGGTCTCCAGCATGGATGCGGAGCAAGCGATGACACAGGCTCAGCGGACCGCTTCGCTCGCTCAAACGCGACGCAAGACCGGCAGTGTTGTCGAGAGCGTGGCAAAGCTCGAGGCATTGAGTGTCGATACCCTCGGGGAAATCGACAACCAGCTCTCGCAAGAGCGCGATGGTGCGGTGTCAGAGGAAAGTGAAATGGCCGCGGGCATGGTTTCGCCGGCGCCCGTCCGTGCAGATGAACCCATGCTTACGGAGTTGCCGGAGCGCGAAGCGCTAGCCGGTCCGCTACCGGGCGATGGTTCGGTGTCAGAGGAAAGTGAAATGGCCGCGGGCATGGTTTCGCCGGCGCCCGTCCGTGCAGATGAACCCATGCTTACGGAGTCGCCGGAGCGCGAAGCGCTAGCGGGCTCACCACCGGAACTCATGCAAAGCGAGTCGCTGGCCACCGTTCTCCCGGCCGATACTTCTACGCCAGGGAGCGTTAACGTGACGACCATCATGCCTGGGGATGTTGCGCCGGCTTGGCATACAGGCCTCGTGGCCGAATTTCGAGATGCTCGGTGGAGCGTACCCGCCAAGATATCACAAGCACCTTTCTCTCTCTTTGTAGACACCAAAGCGACCCAGGCGGCGAGCGCGGGCCGAGCAGTAAGTCCAGTGGATGATTGGTCTACCCTGTTTGCCGAGGACGCCGCAATCGTCGAGGCTAAATACGAGCCCATGGACGGTGAGCCAGGCAGCAATACACGCGGGTCCACACCCGTCGTGGTGCAGCGAGACAGTGATGCGCTAGCGGCGACGCGGCAAAACCAAGTCCGAGACGCGGACATCGAGGTCTACAAAGTACGCGCCGGAGATACCTTGAGCGAGATCGCGCGTACACATGGAGTTACGTTGGCAGAGCTTGCTGAATGGAACAGTATGCGCGCGGCGGACCGCCTATACGCGGGGCAGGTGCTGCACGTGATTGCGCGGCAGCAGGACGCCGCACCGATGGCGACAAGCTCGAGACTGCCAGAGGCGCGTGCGGCCGTTTCCGACGCGTCGGCATCCGAGAGCCCACCACCCGAGCTCGTGCAGCCTTCGTCATCTGAGCCGCTTGATTTTTTTGATGCAGCCGAGACCAGCAAAGCGGCCGTGGCGCTGGACCCTACCATGTACGAGGTACAGTCGGGCGATACGCTCTCCAAAATTGCGCGCCAGCACAACGTGGATCTGGCACGGCTCGCACGCTGGAACGAGATGAGTTTGAGCGATACCTTATACCCGGGACAGAAGCTGCGTGTAATGGGCCGACTACGATGAGGTCGTGTGTTAGCCTGCTGGGAAACATCTTTTTTATGCGCGGCCCCCTATTCGATGCAACGAACGAGCTTGGTTCAAAGGCGTTTTTGTGGCGCGGTAGAGAGTCTTCGAGGGAGCCCGCGGTCCTCGCCGTTGGCAGGTTAACGACTCGGCGATTGCGCCCCTGCGGGCCGCTGAGCATTGAGAGTCTGGGGCATCGCCACCGTCATTGTTGTGAGGTACGAGCATGGGTGTGGAAGTCGGTGGTCTCTTCGGGCTGCTAATCCTGATAGCCGACATCTGGGCGATCCTAAAGACCGCTGAAAGCAAAGCCTCGACTGCTGCCAAGGTTTTTTGGGTCGTGCTGATCCTTGTTCTGCCCCTCATCGGTCTCCTCATCTGGTTTTTTGCAGGTCCGCGTGAGACTTAGCTCGGCCTTTGCATCGCCACTCATCGTCTCGTCTATTTGGGGTTGGGGGAGTTCAAAGACGGACATCATGCGGAAAAGCGAGGTCTTTGCCTACTCGAAGCGGACAGGTATGAATACGGCGCGGTCATGTTCTACGCGGCCGGTTGGGTTGTCGCGTTTGAGCACGAGCGTTCCCCAGCGCCCGGCGCCGGACGTGTCGAACTCCAAGGTTGCGGTGTAGGGTACGAAGTCACGCGTCATCCACTCGCCCTCGGCCTTTATATAACACGTAGCAAGCACTTGTCCTTTTGCATCGAGCAGGACCACCGGCGCATCTCCTTCGAAGAACCAGCTCCCGCGCGCCGCGCCGCTGAGCTCAAGCGGCGACCGGATGCGTACGCCGGCCCTGGGCGCAGCGATGCGGATCTCGTCGCTGTGACAATGCGAAGGCCAAGCGTGGATGAAGTTTCCGACGACGAGCGCCGAATCATAGTCGGCCCCAAATCCAACGCCGGATGGTGTGCTGAGCCTGCCCGTCACCACAGCGAACACGGGCATATACGGCGGCCAGCCGCTTGTGCTCTCGCGATACGCGGCCCCGAGCGCGGCGAGCGTCTGCGCTTCGCCGAGCAGCCAGTGATCGGCCCCACGCTCACACGCCCTAAAGGAACGCACCTCGTGACCGATCGTGAGCCAACCGCTGAACAGCTCCTGTTCTTCAGTGAGGTGGACACGGACTAATCCCCCGGTTTTGACTGCGGCGAGCAGTGTGCGCCCCAGTGTCGGCGTGGCGGCTATGGGTTCGCTTGGGCCGCGGTCGAAGTACCCGACCTTGACCACACCATTTTGAATGTCGAGCTCGGTGGGTGAGACACGGTCTGCGATGAGGATTGCCTTTGTGCCGCGCCAGCCGCCCGCTTCCGGGAGCGCCGCTGCAACAAAGAAGAAGCGGCCACTACCACCCGTGTCTTGCCACATCAGGACGGCGGCATCCTCGTCACCGTCGCCATCGAGGTCGCCATACACCGGCTCGCCGAGGATCTGGGTCTCGACCCGGGTTGCCGAGCCTGGCACCGCCTGGTGCTCCGCGCGGCCGTCTTGCAGCCTGACCGAGCGGCCATCGATCGAGAAGGCCGCATTCTCCGGTGCGTCATAAGGACTCTGAGATGGGCTCTTGGTTTGCATAGGCTGTTGCTTTTCTGATGTAGCGCAGGCCCCAAGCTGCGCGGCCACTGCGACCCATAGAAACCAAAACCCGACTCGGCACCGGCCGCCGAATAACGATCTTTTGCCGAACACAAATCTGGGGCCGTGCAGCGTAAAGCGGAACGCTCGTTGTGGATACTCGGGAATCATTGCTCGGTGCTATGTGCGGGCACGCACGTCAACACTCTCATCGAGATTCGCCCCACGGTCAAGCCGCGTAGAGCGAACGCGGTCTTGCGCGTAGACTTGGGTGCCCGGCTCACCGGCATGGTGTGGAGGAAAGTGGACATGGGCGCGGACGACTATCCCGAGTGGGACGAATTCATGCGCACGAGCTTTGCGGCGCGAAACGAGTTCCCCTTGCTCGCGCCGGAGACACCATCCTTCATGGCGCAGCCCATTGCCGCGACACGCGAGGACCTGCACGGCGCGGACGTCGTCATCATCGGCGCACCGTATGTGGCGGCCTCAAACGGACTGTATGCCGGCGTCGAGATGGAGCAGTGGATCTCGGCGCCAAAAAGGGTTCGCCAGCAATCGGCCCGCTACCCATCGGGCTACGTGCAAGATTTCGACCTGGATGTGTTCGAGCACATCCGCATGGTCGACTACGGCGATGCGGATATTCCATCCGAGGTGATGAACAATCAAACGGCCGAGAACGTGCTGGCCGCGCAGGCTGCGGTGGAAGCCAAGGTGAACGATGCGCTCGATGCAGGGGCCGTGCCCGTGGTCATCGGCCAGAACAGTCCATGCGGTTCCTTCGCCATCGCAAAACCTTGCGCCGATCACACCGACGGGGCCGTCGGATGCGTGAGCCTGGACACGCACTGGGATGCCCACGAGCTCGATTACCTCACCGGCGACCCACGTATCGCCGGCTCGTCTTCGTGGAAACACAAGATGTACGAGTTTCTGGCCAACATGCACCCGCGCCATCTGGTCGAGATCGGAGAGCGCGGGATGCTCGAGGACAAGCGTATCGTGCGTCGCTACTTACGCGACGGAGCGCGGTTTATCAGCGCCTGGGAGCTACGCACCAGTCTGGGCATAGAAGGGCTGGTCGCCGAGCTCGACCGCGCCTGGGATGGGACCGAAGGTGTTTATGTGCACTTCGACATGGATTGCATCGGCGGTGCCGGGCCCGCGCCGGGCGATATCCTGGGTGAGCTGGCAGAGCCCATGGGGTTGAGCGACTACGAGACCATCCGCATCGCGCACGAGATCGGCCTACGTGGTCTGACCGGGATGAGCTTTATTTGTATCCCGCCTGGCAGCGCCGTGGTTTATCGCTTGATCGTCTACATCATCATGTACCTGGCGGCCGGTCTCGCGCTGCGCAAGGCCGGTCAGGGAAAATTGGTGCCGCTATGAGCAAATGTCTTGGCAAAGCTGCAACCTTGGAGCGCCCACCTTGGTGTGTGCAATGAACCAGGCGTCGCGGCGCGAGACCAGCCAGGTGGTGGTTTGTATGGGTGGCGACCGCACACGGCTGGAGCGTCGGCCAATGCCGACGCCTGCGGCGGGCGAGCTGCTGCTCAAGCTGCGCGTCGTCGGCTTTTGCGGAACAGATCTGTTCAAGCTGGATACCGGGAGCGCGCGACCTGGGACAGTGTTGGGGCACGAGCTGGTCGGTCAGGTTATTGCCGCGGGTGAAGGTGCGGGTTTTCGAACCGGTGAGCGTGTCGCGGTGCCGCATCATGTGGCGTGTGGGCAGTGTGTTTGCTGCCGACGGGGCGCGGAAACGATGTGCGAAACGTTCAAGGAGAATCTGTTGGAACCCGGTGGTTTCGCCGAGCACATACTGGTTCGCAGGCGCGCAACGGCGCACGCTGCCAGACGCCTGCCCCCGGAACTATCCGACGACGCGGCGGTGTTCATGGAGCCCGCAGCCTGCGTGCTTCGCGGCGTGGACCGTTCGGGTTTGACCGAGGAGGGCGTGGCGGTGGTATTGGGCGCGGGCAGCATGGGTCTGCTGCACTTGCTGGTGCTGCGTGCGGCCCTACCGGGCGTTCGCGTGGTGTGCGTGGACCCGGTGGAGCCGAGATGCGCACTGGCCGACCGCCTGGGTGCGGACCTTGGGTGTGCCCCGGGGACCGGAGTGGCGGATGCGGTGCGCACCTTGAGTCAAGGTGAAGGCGCTGACGCCGTGTTCGACACCGTGGGTGGCGCACGCGCGCTTCGCGACGGTCTCGCTCTCACGCGCTGGGGCGGGAGTGTCGTCTTGTTCGCCCATGCACCGCAACACGAGCGCGCCGACTTCGACATCAACACGCTGTTCAAACACGAGCGCCGGGTTGTCGGCACCTATTCGGGCGGCTTGGATGAGCAAGCACGTGTGTTCGAGCTGCTGCGCCATGGCGACTTCGACCCGACGCCGCTTGTTACCCACCGTCTGCCCTTGGACCAGTTCGAGGAAGGTGTGCGCCTGGCTAGAGACCGAAAGGCGCTCAAGGTGCTGTTTACGCCGGGCACGGAGTCGGGCCGATGAGCAGCCGTCCATCTGCGATGCGCGGCGCGATGTTGCTCGGTCCGGAGCAAATCGAGATCCGGGAAGTGTCTGTTCCGCGCCCGTGCCCAGGCGAAATGCTGCTGCGGGTCGAGGCTGCGACCACCTGCGGTACCGATGTGAAGGTGTTCAAACGTGGCGGCCACCCGCGCATGTTGAAGGTGCCGACGCTGTTCGGGCATGAGATGGCGGGCACCGTTGCCGAGCTTGGGGCGGGTGTCACACAGCTGCAATCCGGTGCCCCCGTGGTGGTGGCCAACTCGGCGCCTTGCGGCGATTGCTGGGCGTGCCGGGTCGAGCGAGAAAACCTGTGCGATGACCTGCAATATCTGAACGGAGCGTTCGCCGAATATATTCTAGTCCCCGCGCGTTTTGTGGCACGCAATACGCACGTCTTGCCGCCCGGTTTGGACTTTGCCAAGGCCGCGCTTACCGAGCCGCTTGCCTGCGCACTGCATGGCATAGAGGCCTGCGACTTGGACCGCTATGGGCGCGACGCGGAGGTCGCCGTCTTTGGCGCGGGTCCCATCGGCTTGTTGTTTGTCGGCGTGCTCGCCATGCGCGGTTACAGAGTATTGTTGGCGGACCCCAACCCGGAGCGCTTGGCGGTGGGTGCGGAGCTAGGCGCCGCGGTCACCTTGCCTATCGAGCGTGGCGGCGGTCAGGCCGAGCGGGTAAAGGCTGCAAGCGACCGTGCGCGCGGTGTTGCGGTCGCCATTGACTGCACGGGTGTGCCCGAGGTCTGGAGTGACGCGATCAATGTCCTGCACCCGGGCGGGCTGGTAAACCTGTTCGGCGGCTGCGCGCCCGGCACCACGATTGCGCTGGACACGCACCTGGTGCATTACAACGAGATCACTATCAAAGGCGTGTACCACCATAGACCCGCCACTATCCGCGAAGCCCTGGCGCTGCTCGGTGACTCACGCTTCCGCGCGGATTTGCTGCTAAGCGCCGAGGCCACCATCGATGGCGTGGAAACCGCACTCCGCAGCATGATGCGTAAGGAAACGCTAAAGGTGGTTATACGTGGCTAGCTCGCGTGCGCATGATCCGGGCTCCTGGGTGCAACATGCACTCCCGCGCAACGCTTCGGGTTACACCCATTGACCTAGAAGCTCGTTTGGAATCATGGCCGCCGTGCACTGTTGGATCTGGATCTCTGGAGTTACCTGTATGGGTTGCTCGTCGGGCAAGAACCAGGTGCAGTCTTTGGCACGTACATAGTGCTCGCTCATCAGCTCGTACGCGACGACACCTTTGTCCCGTGGGAGCACGTAGTCGTGTGCCGTGAATATCAGGTCTCGCGAGCCAAGTTCGTTGATCAACTCGACCGAGGCGAGAGACGGCTGCCAGTCGGCAAACACAAAATCGATTTCTGCCCCCTCCTGCTTTAGCGTCAACAAGGCTTGCTCTTGGTCCATGTGTAGGTAGCGGATAATGTCTTTTTGCGCCTCAGGAAGACATTCATAATTCTCCGGGTCGCAGGTCACCAGGTGTCCACCATTGAGGCGAGTTGCCGCCCCCATGCACAGCGCGGATGTCCCCACGTAGGTCCCGATCTCGAAGACGCTCTTCCTGTCAAACGCCCTGACCAACAGATAGAGAAAGCCGCAATCGGGATTGCCGGTCGACCCCCCCTCGAGACTATATCTTGCTCTAGCCGTTACGTTGTGTTTGTGAACCGTTGGTAAACGCGGGACGAGCTTGTCCGCGTAAGCCTCGAACAGGCGTTTTACCAGGCGCTCGGTGGCCGTCTTCAAGCCGTTAGTACCTGCGTGTAATTTGAAGCGAGGACACTATACCGATCCCGTGCAGCAGTTGCCTACTCGAAGGCGTAAACCAGACAAAGCGACGGCTCGCGCACGAAATGACGGGTCCTTTTAATTGGGGTGCAATGCAACGCGTAGCCGGTCTGCCTGTGGTGCGAACCATGCGTCGGGACATTGCAGCGACATTCGCTGAGCGAGGCTTCTGCTTCCCGGTCGATGCACTCAGCGCGCAACAAGTCAGTGGCTACCTTGGTCAGCTAGAGGCGCTACAGACCAGAACCCGCGGGAACAAGCTGGGCAACAAGGAACAGCTCCATTACCCGCATGTGGTCTTCTGTTTCGCCGACGAGATCGTCCGCTGCCCGCGCCTGCTCGACGCCGTCGAATCCATCATCGGTCCGGACATCATGGTTTGGTGCGCGACCGAGACACTCGGGTAGCGGTATTGCCCACGCTTGAGGGGCCGCCGGAGTCGCCACTGCCTCGCCCGGCGCGCCCCGACGTGCTCCCGCACCGCCCGAAACGCGCTTGCCTCGTCTTGCCGACCACCCAGTTTGTTGCCGGTCGCCTCCTGACCCTGCACGTCCCCCGACGCTGTGTCTTAGCGGGGGGTCGTTGAGACTGTGCCGCGTACACGAACGAAGCGGATGCGCCGACAGGACTTGGCGCCCCAAGGCGCCGGGCGCCTGATGGAATCATCGTCCTAGACCATTAGCGCGAAAGATCAGGCCAGTTTTGGCCATCTGTGACCTACTTCCCATCCCAGCCTCACCCGCTTTGCTAATCGGGCTTCAGCTTACTGAAATTGCAGCAGAACTCATTGGCATGCTGTTTTTCCAAAGGGTGAGACGCCCCGCCGCAAAAAAGCTCTAAAAAGAGAGGAAGCCCCGCCGTTTTGCGACGCGTTCGTCGCTGAGCCGTAACCTTATGCAACAGGACCGACGACACAATAAAGCACTGATCCTGCTTGTTGATGATGACGCGACGATTCGTGTCATGGTCAAGGAGGTCGTCAAGAGATTCGGCTTCGAGGTCATGGAGGCTACCAACGGTGCGGCGGCGTTGGAGATATTGAAGTCGACTCACCCGGACCTGATCATCCTCGACGTGGTCATGCCGGAGATGGATGGATTTACGGTATGCGCGGATCTCAGACGTCTTCCCGCGGCACGACACACTCCAATCCTAATGATGACCGGTCTGGACGACGTCGAGTCCATACATCGGGCTTATGAGGCAGGCGCGAGCGACTTCATTACCAAGCCTATCAACTACGTCATTCTCGGTCATCGTCTCCACTACATGCTGCGGGCAAAGTCGACGCTCGACCAGCTGCGTAACAGCGAGCGCCGCCTGACAAACGCTCAGCGTATCGCCCGGCTCGGGCACTGGGCCTGGGACAGTAACTCGCAGCGTCTAGAAATATCTCCCGAGAGCTATCGAATATTCGGTTTGAACTCCACAGAGCTCGGCGCCTCCCCGCAAAGTTTTTTGGCTTGGGTCCATCCGGACGACCAGGAGCAGGTCGCGGAGAGCTTTGAACGCGTGCTCTTACAAGGGACGTCCACGAGTATCGAGCATCGCGTACGATTACCCGATGGTCTCGAGCGTACTGTTCATCAAGAGCTGGAGGTCATCAGAGACCAGACGGGAAACTTCAGAGTAAGCGGGACTATCCAAGACATTACGGAGCGTAAGACGGCGGAAGAGAAGCTCTTCCAGATGACATACTTTGACGGCTTGACGGGTCTGCCAAACCGCCGTTATGTCAAAGAGCATCTCGTCCATCTGCTCGAGCATGCAAAGCTAAACGGGAGCCACGTTGCCGTTTTGTCCTTGGACTTGGACAATTTCAAGCGCGTCAACGACACCTTGGGTCACCAGACCGGCGACCGGTTGCTCGATGCGGTAGCGAATCGTCTTCGACTCTACACGCGCCGCTCCGATTACGTGAGTCGTCCCCGCGCCGCCGTGCACGGCGCGTACCTCGATACCGGCACCGTGGCTCGCCTTGGCGGTGACGAGTTCGTGGTCGTGCTTCCCGGGATCGCACATGCCGACGATGCCGCCGTCGTCGCCCGGCGCGTACGAGAATCCATCGCCCAGCCTTTCGATATCGAAGGCGAGCAAATCTTCATAACGGCGAGCATCGGTATCGTCTCGTACCCGGACAATGGTGAGGATGTAGAGACGCTGCTACAGCACGCCGGCGCAGCGCTGCACGACGCGAAGGACCGTGGGCCCGACAACTGCCAGCTATTTTGTAAATCACTCAACGAGCGGGCGGTAACACGACTCTCCATCGAGAACGGGTTGCGCAAGGCAATAGAACGCGACGAGCTCTTGGTGCACTACCAGCCCAAAGTGGACATTCGCACGGGGGTAACACTTGGCATGGAAGCGCTAGTGCGATGGGTGCACCCAGAACTTGGAATCGTGTCTCCAACACAGTTTATCCCGATCGCCGAAGAAAGAGATTTGATCGCACCGATTGGCGAATGGGTGCTAAGACAGGCGTGCCGCCAAACGCGACTTTGGCAGCAAGAGGGGCTGGCACCGCTGCGCGTCTCCATCAATCTCTCCCCCAAGCAGTTCAAGCAAGAATCCTTGGTTCAGACCATCTCGGATGTCCTTGCGGATACGCGCCTCGACCCAAGTCTGCTCGAGCTCGAAGTGACCGAAAGCGTGCTTATGGAGGACATCGATACCGCGCTGGCGACGATGAGGGCACTCCAGGGGCTTGGAGTCCAGCTTTCGATCGATGATTTTGGAACTGGTTACTCCTCGCTCAACTATCTCAAGAGATTTCCCATCAATGCTCTGAAAATCGACCGGAGCTTTATCCGGGATATCTCTCACAGCCAAGACGACGCGGCAATCGTCGTTGCCATCATAGGTCTCGCGCACAACTTGCACCTGCGGGTGGTAGCGGAAGGCGCTGAAGACCGTGCGCAGCTCGACTTCTTGCGACGGCACGGTTGCGACCAGGTGCAAGGTTTCTTCTTTAGCCATCCGCTGCCGGAGCAGGAATTCGCCAGATGGGTTAGGCAAAGACACCCGAGTGCGGAAGAGGAGCAGCTGGACACCTTCGATGTACCGGTCTGCGGGTCTCATGTTGTCGGGCAGCGTGGTGTGCTCGAATTGCCCGAGGCTCTCCCACCCAACGTACAAGTTCTCAATCGAACCGCAACGTGATCGACACAATGGAAGGAACAAATGACAAGCGAGAGCCCATAATTCTCGTCGTCGATGACGATCGTGCCACCCGAGTGATGTTCCGCGCCGCCTCTTTCCCAACCATGCGCAAGACATCTCGACCTTGCTCCGCTATGCCGACCAGGCGATGTATGCCGCGAAGAGCGACGGCGGTGACCGGTACTACTTCCACGAGGCGCAAAGACGCGACGCGAGCCTAAGCGAGTAGATGAGTGACCGGCCACCGGGGGACGGAACTGCGCAGTCGCAACAGAAGGTGTAATAAATCTCAGCAGTTTGCTGTGAGTCGGGGGTCACAATTTTGATTTGTCTGTGACCGGTGACGCAAAAAGGATCTGTCCGAGCCGTGAATGCAGCACTGTTTGGGTCATTAGATGAAGCCCGTTCGCCTCGCCGGGTCGGCGATGGGGATTGGAATGTGCGGGGTGTCGCACTGTGCATCCGCCGCCGCGAGATTGGATTTGGACCCAGTCTTGCATGAACTTAAATCTACGACTTGAGCGAGTATCCGTAACTCAGACCGCAATGTACGACACCACGACAACCAGAAGACCAATGTACGACACCACGACAACCAGAAGACTACGCATATCGCCGCGAGCCGCAGCGTCACTCTTGTGCGCTTTCGGGCGCCGCTGTCGTCGGTGCACTATCGCCGAGATGAGCCTGTGACCGCCCCCCAAGGAATTCGACTGCCATCGACCGTAGATAACTGGTCAGGTCAGTCGGACCCCGCCGCGCCGCGGCGCGATGATAGAGACCAGCCCGTTGCCCTGATTATCGATGACGACCTCACGGTTCGCGTGCTTGCACGGGGTTGTCTGGACAAAGCCGGTTTTGTTGTAGAGGAGGCGCAAGGGGGCGAGCAGGGGGTCGAGATATTCAAGACGGCGAGTCCCGACATCGTCTTTTGTGATGTGGTCATGCCGGATATGGACGGCTACGACGTTTGTGCCGCGATCCGACGGCTTCCCAAAGGCGCTCACGTTCCAATCGTCATGATGACCGGGTTGGATGATGTGGAATCCATCGAGCGCGCGTACTCCGTAGGCGCGACAGAGTTTACGGTCAAGCCTCTCAACACCTCGCTGCTTGCGCGCCGGGCGCGATTCATATTGAGAGCAAGCGAAACGCTGGCGGAGTTCAAGCGCAGTGAAGAACGTTACGCCCTGGCGGCGCGTGGAGCCAACGATGGGCTCTGGGACTGGGATTTGGAACGTGACATGGTCTACTACTCGCCGCGATGGAAGGAATTGCTCGGTTACAGGGAAGAAATCAGCCACAGCGTGGAGGAGTGGCTGAATCGAGTCCACGCGGACGATTCGGAACGGGTCCGCTGTGAGCTGCAGCTACACATCGAGGGACGTAGCGCCCACTTCGAAACCGAGTGTCGTATGGAGACGGGCGATGGCACCTTCAAGTGGATACTTTGCCGGGGTCTCGCGCTAAGAGACCGGAATGGCCGTTCCTACCGTATGGCCGGCTCCATGACCGACATCTCCAGACGCAAGGCGGCGCAAGAGCAGCTCGAGTTCGACGCCCTGCACGATACGCTAACGGGTTTGCCAAACCGCAAGCTGCTTCTAGAGCGGCTAAGACACTGTATCGAGATCAACGCCAGACATCCTGACTACTGTTTTGCCGTCTTATTTATAGACCTCGATCGATTCAAGGTCGTCAACGACAGTCTGGGGCATCTGGTGGGCGACCAGATGCTCATCGAGGTCGCCAAGCGGATAAAGGCGACACTGCGAGCCGGCGACACGCTCGCACGCTTCGGCGGAGACGAATTCACGATACTGTGCGAGGACATCAAGGACATGGATACGACCGCTCAAATGGCCGAGCGAATCCAAAAAACCCTCGCCCAGCCTCTGGATGTGGGCGGCCAAGAAGTTGTTACTTCCGCGAGCATCGGCATTGCCCTGGGTGGGCCGGGCTATCAGAGCCCGGAGGAAATGCTCCGCGATGCCGATGCGGCCATGTACCGGGCGAAGTCCAATGGACGAGCCGGTTGTGAGATCTTCAACCCGACCATGCGCATGCACGCGGTGCGCACCCTGCGAACCGAGGTCGATTTGCGCACCGCGTTGGAACGCAAAGAGTTTTATCCCGAGTACCAGCCGATTGTTTCGCTTGAAACCGGGGAGATCATCGGCTTTGAAGCACTGGTTCGTTGGCGTCACCCGTCTTTGGGCACTGTGCTGCCAGCGCACTTCATGGATGTCGCTGAGGAAACGGGACTGATCGTCCAGATTGGCCATCAGGTCCTCTCGGCGGCATGCAGCCAGCTCAGAGAATGGCAGCTGCGCTGGCCGGAAGCCTCAGAGTGGTCCATGAGCGTAAACCTGTCCGGCCTCGAGCTGATGCAGCCGGATTTGATCGGGATTGTTGACGAGACACTGCGCCTCACCGGGCTCACACCGAAGTATCTCAAGCTTGAGATAACCGAACGCACTCTAGTCGAGAACGATAGGCAAGCCCTGAAGATCATGACCGAGCTTCGCAGCCGCGGGGTTCAGCTTTCGATCGATGACTTTGGAACGGGCTACTCGTCGTTGAGCTATTTGCATCGTTTTCCTTTCGACATTCTCAAGATCGACCGCTCCTTTATCCACGGCATAGAAGACCAGCCCAGACGCGCCGAGATCGTCAAGGCCATTATCCAGCTTGCCCACAGTCTGGGTCTACAGGTCACCGCTGAAGGAAGCGAGACCGCGGATTCCGTGGCGTGCTTGAAGGCTTTTCCATGTGAATTTGCACAGGGCAATTTTCTCTCGCGACCGCAATGCGCCGAGGACCTCTTTGCTTTGTTCCAGAAAAAATACGGAGAAGAAAAGCACTAAAGCACTGCTCGGACAGATTCTCCGACTGGCATTCGAACCGAGGCCGCAAAAGCGCTAGACCGCCAAATGTTTGGAACCATCAAATCAAAGATGATTTTGTTGATTACGGTGATCATGGCCGTCACCGGAACAACGATCATGTACTTCACGCACAGGGATGTCGGTCAGGCCATGTTGAGCGCCGAGGAGCACGCGGCGCGCAACGTTCTCGAGCTGGCGGAGCTCAACATTCGGGGCGGTTACAACCGCCTAATCTCGGACAAGATCGAGATTTTGTCGACCCTCAAGGGCGAGTTAAAAGATATGACGACGCTCGCGGCCTCCGTCCTACGGGAGTTCAGGTCGCTCTCTATCAAAGGAATCATCACGGAGGAGGAAGCGCAAACGCTCGCTTTGCAGTGGCTGCGGAGCTTCGAGTTCGAGAAAGGTCAGCTCTTCGTGATGGATGCGAAGGGCAAGATCCTCGCCGGCAGCGACACTCGTTCGGAAGGCGGCTCCTTCGCGGCCGTGCGCGACCTAAAGGGACGATTGCTGACAAACAAGATGCGTCACGATGCCCTGCGTAGCGAGGGGGAATCGGCGGTCTTTATATGGTCTCCACAAGAAGGTGAGGTCGGGGGAAAGAACATGGGGTTCTTCTTTCCAATCACCGATTGGCAATGGACGATCGGTGGGTTGGTGGATTTCGAGAATATCGAAGCGGAGAGCCAGCGAAAGCTCGACAAGATCATCGATGTGCTCAAGAAAACGTTTGAGAAAGTACGTATTCGCGAGACCGGCTATGTCTTCTTGTTCAGCGGTGACCACGATTTACTCATTCCGCCACCGCACCTCGAGACTGGTGTTTCAAGCCTGAGCGAAGGGCACCTTAATCAGCTTGCCGAGGCGGCAAAGAACGGCGAGACATCCATTCGCTACCTGGACCCATTTGCAGACCGGGATGTATTGGTCGAGGCATTTCCCACCTACTTCAAAGCCTTTGACTGGTATCTCACGGTGGTTGCGCCGGTCCACGAGATCCAGAGTCCGGCCGAGAGCCTGGTCAGAAGCCAGAGCTTGATCATCGGACTGGTGTTGTTTGGGGGTCTGCTCGCCGCCTTCTTGATGGTCACCAAGATCTCATCACCCCTAAATCTCCTCGCATCTTATGCGAAGACGCTTCCAAGCCAGGATTTCACCGTCGGCGTGCGTAAGCAGGACAAGACCCTGCGCGCGCTGGCTACCAAGTACAGCCGCGACGAGGTCGGGAGGCTCGCGAGCGCGCTGGTGTTCATGGAAAAGGAGCTGCAAGAAAACATTCGCAACGCAATCGCGTCCACGGCGGCTAAGGAGCGATTAGAGAAAGAGGCGGCGGAGAAGGCGGCGCAAGCAAAAGACGATTTCTTGGCAAACATGAGCCACGAGATTCGCACACCGATCCACGGCATCCTCGGTATGACCGACCTATTGCTCCAGGGCGTGCTAAATCCAAAGCAGCGGCGTTTTGCACAGACTATTAGGGGCTCGGGTGAGTTATTGCTCAGCGTGATCAACGACATTCTCGACTTCTCGAAAATCGAGGCGTTCAAGCTCGAGCTCGAATCGACCGAGTTTGATCTTGGCGAACTGGTCGAGGGTGTAGCTGAGCAGTTTGCAGAGCCCGCTCAGGGCAAGGGGCTAGATTTCATCTGCGCGATGGCGCCCGATTGCTATGCAACGTTCAAAGGCGACCCTGCGAGACTTTGCCAGATCCTCAATAACCTGTGTGGGAACGCCGTCAAGTTCACCAACGAAGGCGAGATTGTGCTTCGAGTAAGTGTTGTGGGCGACCCGGACGGACACTCCGCGCTGCGTTTCGAGGTAAGCGACACCGGTGTCGGCATGACATCTGAGCAGCAACAGCACATCTTTGACCCCTTTGCGCAGGCCGATAATTCGACAACCAGGCGTTATGGCGGCACCGGGCTGGGGCTTGCGATCACCAAACGTCTCGTCGACCTGATGGATGGACAATTGGGTGTGACGAGCGCACCCAACCGGGGTTCGACCTTCTGGTTCAGCGTCGACTTGCCCCTCGGTGTTCAACCGGCGCAGACCAGCCAGACTCCGGTGGTCTCTCGGGTGCTGGTCGTACACAAGAACGAGTCGATGCGAGAGGTGCTCGCCGAGCGCGCCGGGTGGTTGGGGGTGGAGGCAAGCGATGTAGCCGACGGCGCGCAAGCAATTGGGCAGCTTCGCGTTGCCCTGGAGCGAGGCGAGCCTTTTGAGATGATGCTCGTTGACCATCCGGCCGACATGGACGGGTTCGAGTTGGTGCAGATGGTTCGAAATGACGACAGCTTGTCGACCTTGGAAGTCGTCATGCTGGTGCCGATGGCGGGTGACGAGACACTAGAGGCGAAAGCAGTTCAACTGAACGCGGTCTGCCTCACCAAGCCAATACGACAGCAGGTGCTCAACAGCTGTCTCACCGGGACTTTGACCGGGGTGAATCAGTCGAGCATGCAACCGCAGCGCGGTGGCCACACGGCCCGTGCCATAAATCTAGCGGGGCGCATTCTCGTGGCAGAGGACAACCCCCTCAACCAAGAGCTGGTGGTCGAGACGCTGAAGCACACGGGCTGCGATGTACAGGTCGTGGGGGATGGGAGAAAAGCGTTAGCCGCGCTCGGGCAGCAGGGCTTCGACCTCATCCTCATGGACTGTCAGATGCCCCACATGGACGGCTATGCCGCCGCTCGGGCGATTCGCCAACGCGAGGCGGAGGCCGGTGAGCGACGCCGTATACCCATCATTGCTCTTACGGCTAACGCAATGCGCGGCGATCGGGAGGAGTGCGAAGCCGCGGGCATGGATGACTATCTCAGCAAGCCATTCAGCGCGTCCGACCTACAGCAGAAGCTGCACCACTGGCTGCACGAGACCGTGTCCTCCTCCAGCTCGACGCAGGACACAATTGGAGATGATGCACCCGGCGACGACGATGCACGCCTGCTTGACCCCGCGGCATTCGAGAACATTAGAGCGGCCGCACCCGAAGGGGCCGGCGACGACCTGCTCAACAGGATAATCGACATCTACCTCCAGGAGTCGCCGAAGCTCGTCGAGCAGATTCGAAGCGGCCTCGACGCAGGCGAGCCGGACCAGGTGCGCCTCGCCGTGCACAGCCTGAAGTCGAACAGCGCAAACCTCGGTGCCAAAGAGCTGGCAAGTATGTGCAAGCAGCTCGAAGAAAGGGCGCGCGCCAAGGATTTGGAAGGAACCGAACCACTCCTGGTTCAAATAGAGGGCATGAGTTCGGTCGTACTCGAACAACTCCATGAGCAACGGCAGCGAAACGCCGCTTAGGCTCGGAAAGGACCGATGAATAAAAACATACCGTTCGTAAAGTACACCTCTTACGGCAACAACTTTGTCATCATCGATGAAACAGTCGGACAGGTTCTCACGGAAAAGGAAAAGTCGGCGTTCGCCTATCAGGCGACGAATACTTACTTCGGCATTGGCTGTGACAATTTGCTGGTCGCGCAGCGTTGTACCGAGCAAACGCTGCAGGCTATCCATGAAGAGCGCGGCTATTGGTCGAACGTCCCCGATGCGAACGAGGCGGATTTCATACTTCGTATGTTTGAGCCCAACGGCGAGGAAGCCTTTAGCTGCGGAAACGGCCTTATGTCCATCGCGAGCTACTTGTATGAGCGATATGGCATCGAGACCGCGACAATAATGACCGAGGTGCCTTTCGTAACGCCCCGTATTATCAACTTTGGCACCCAGCCCGCGGAAGGGGTGAGCTGGGCTAATATCGGAAGAATACGCAGGGTGCCCCTCGACGTCGCTTCACAGTCAATTCGTCGACCGGTCAATGAGTGTATCGATGCGGTGGACGACATTACCGTCAAGTTCCGTTCCTATGACCTGCGCGCCTACTCGGAACAGCCCTCCTTAGAAATGCGTGGCTACCTGGTGTTTACCGGTGAGCCACATCTGGTGGTTTTCCCGCATGATTCTTTCTCCGATAAAGAATTGGCTAAACCTTTGTTCTTGTTGACACCATCAGAGGAGGCCGAGTCTCGCGTGCACCGACGCCTATCGCTTGGGTCCTGGCTCGTTCGACGCATCGGTGTTTTTCTCAACGACCAGCTTCGTGACCACTTTCCGGCGGGCATCAACGTCAACTTCGCCTGCGTGGACTCCAAACGACAAGTCGTGGAGTACCGCTGCTTCGAGCGCGGCATCGACCGTGAAACACTGGCGTGTGGAACTGGCGCCGTCGCGGTCGCCGCGGTGTCCACACATCTAGGCTATGTGCGAGGTCGCTTGACCACCGTACTTCCACACTTATGTCGATGGCATGACCGCGATGCGACCATGCACATTTCACAGGACCGAAACGGTGAGTGGCGGCTGGTGGGGACGCCGCGCCGTTTGGTGCAAGGTGAATATGTATACGAGAGTGGCATCGATGGGGAGCGTTCCCAGGAACAAAAGTCCAGCACGTTCGATGTGCTGGCACTAGAGCAGCAGCTCTTGACGAACCGAGCCGCAGCGGCGAATGGCTAGCCTGCCCCCGTGTTGACCGAATCAAGCAGCGCGCGGCTATCCCCGTCGTGAAACCACGCCTCTTTGTCGCCGCTGTGCTTCTCATGGCCGGCGTTCTGGACTTCAGCGCGATTCTGGCGATGTTGACCTTTGACGGGCGTGACCGTGACGCACTGCTGGAGCGGTATCACCTTCCAATAAGACACCTTCAGTTGAACCTGCAGCACGCGGCTGATTACGGGTTGCGCTTCGATTCGGCCATCGGTCTAAAGCGCGATCTGAAAAGGGCGCAGGATGCTTTGCTCGAACAGGCAGCAAGACCAGACGCACGCTTGACCGGGCGTACGCCGGTAGAACCGACCCTGTTGCTGCTTGCACCCGATGGCCAGGTTTTGCAAGAGGCCAGCGACAACACCTTGAGCAGCCGGTTAGCCAATGAGCTTGCCCGCTTTCTGGCAGCTAGAAAGACGCAACTGGAGCGAACGAGGAAGACCTCGTACCTCAAATGGAATGGTCACTATGTGACATCGCTAGGCATATTCGGAGAGGAAGGACAGGGTGTTGCTTCACTGGTGACAATAATCGATGCAGCCGCCATCGATGCGCGTGTCTCCACTACGGTAAGAAAGTGTTTCGAAATTCTCTGCGCATTCGTGTTGCTAGCCGTCATCACCTATGTATTGTTGCTCTGGCTGGTTGTCGCTCGTCGGTGTGAAAATGACTTTTCGACGACGCGTTTTCTCTGGGTAAGCGTGCTCTTCGCGATGGCCGCACAAGTCTCGATGGTTGCGCTGGTGAGCTACATGTCACACGAGCGCTACACGCAGGCGACTCTGGAGAAATCGGAGGTACTGGTCGCCGTGGCTAACACGGATGTGCGCTCGGCATTGGCGCTAGGCGTTCAGCTTGAGGATGTCGATTTTCGTCAGTACCCGTGGCAGAGCCTCGCAGGGGAGTTCCGCGAGCTGGGGGCACTCGACGTCGTGGATTCCACAGGGAAGTTGGTCGCACGCATCGATGCACGAGAGACCACACACGTCGCGTCCAGTCACAGCAGCACGTTGCGCAGAGACTACAATCCTCGAGCCACGTTCAGTGACTATGACACCAGGCTCGCCAGCTTCGGTATGGCGGGCGGCTCGGAAGGTAGTCTGGTCGCGCGCATCTCTGAGGAGGCAATCAGAGCGCGCTCCCTCGGCCGTGTGACGGATGGGCTGGCTGCGGTTGCCGTGATCTTGCTTGTCTTCGTCGAGCTACTGCTCGTTTTTTGCCGTCAGGGCGGAGCGCGGAACAAGTCGGTGTCGGCACCAGGCACCCAACCCTTCGGTTTGATACGACCCGCTGCGTTCATGTTCTTGTTCGGGATTGACCTCTCGATGTCCTTCGTACCGCTACACATGGAAACGCTCTATGAGCCGACCCTCGGTTTATCCAAGGACTTTGTAATGGGGTTGCCCATATCGGTAGAGTTCTTATTTGTCGCTATCGCCATCGTCGTAGCGGGCGCATGGTCCGACCGGAGCGGTTGGCGACTACCCTTCTTTAGCGGTGTCGCCCTAGCCGCGCTCGGCGCTATGTACTCCTGGCTGGCTCCCAGCGCGATGCACTTTATTGCCTCACGCGCGGTACTTGGCGCGGGTTATGGACTCACGTTGCTTGCCAGCCAGGCCTTCATCGTCGCCAACAGCGATTCGAACAATAAGGCATATGGCTTCGCGCAACTGTTCGCAGGTCTTTACGGCGGCAGTATCGCAGGTAGCGTCGCCGGCGCCATGTTAGCGGAGCATCTCGGCTTTAGTCCGGTGTTCCTACTCGGCAGCGTGATCACTTTACTCGTATTGCCATACGCGGCCTTGGCTCTGCCGCGAAGTATCTCCGCGCCAGCCGCTGTGGCGCGCCAAGTCCGCAGCGTCGCTGCACCCGCCGCGGGTACGCTGGCCCGCTGGCTTAGTAACCGGACGATGATCGCGCTTATCTTGTTTAGCAGCTTACCGGCCTCACTGGCCGCCGTCGGCTTCCTCAACTACTTCAGTCCGATCTATCTCGACCGCTTCGGCGCATCTCAATCTACCATCGGACAGATCCTCATGCTCTATGGGGTGTGCCTCGTGTTCATGGGGCCGTGGGTGAGTCGCGCTGTAGATAGTGCATCGAAGAAGCGGCTCGCTGTTTTTGCGGGCTGCTTGCTGGGTGGGGCGGCATTTCTAAGCTTCAACGCTCTGAACGGTCTCATTGCGGCGGTGGTCGGCGTGTTGTTTCTCGGTCTATCTCACAGTCTCGTGCTCTCCGCCCAAAGCGCTTACGCCCTGGCACTCAAGGCGACCCGTGAGCTTGGCGAGGGTAAGGCCCTGGGGATATTTCGCTCTAGCAGTCGGATCGGGCAAATGCTTGGGCCCGTTGCGTTTGGCTTGGTAATGCTCTCGGCCAATATCGAGCAGGGCATTGTGTATTTCGGTTACGCATATTTGGCGATGGCGGTCATATTTTGGTTGCTGACTCGAAAGGACCGGCATTTGCTGGTCGAGGGAGCGGGCTGACATGGCATTGCTCGGGGCTCGCGCGGGGCCGCGCACAGGGCAATCGACATCCTTCTTGGCGGACAAATGTTTGGGCGCGGTGGCGCGCAAGCTGTTGGTCATCCGGCGTGTCCTATCATCCTATGGCTCCGCTCCGCTTCGCGACTATGTGGCACACCTGCACCGATATAGCGCGCGGAGTTGCCAAGACCGCGCCGACCTGTCAGACATCGTGCGGGCTTACTTGGTACCGTTGCTGGGGGAGGCCGTCGCAGAGCGGGTTGCCAACGATCTCCTGCATAGGCCCATCGCATTGACCGCTAATCATCATGGCGTGGATTTTTTCGCCCAGTCGGTCCAAAGCAGCTTGTTATTCTCTCTGGGCGAGGGCGCGTGCGGCGACGCGATGCAAACTCTCCCGGTGTTCGCTTGCGGCACTGTTCCCCTAAATAACATCACATTTCCTAGGGGTTTGTTGCTTTATACCGCAGAGCACGGGTCGAAGGAATTCCCGCTCAAGCTACCAATTTTCCCGGACCGGTGTAAACGTGACTTGGTTTGCACCTCGGGTCCATTTGACCAAGCCATGTTGGACCGTGCCGAGCAGCGTGCGCAGCGCCTGTTCAACGGTGTCGAAAAGATCTCGGGGGTGCAAGCCGCGACTCGTGAGATTCTTGGTGCGGAGTTTGCTCACCCCGAGGTGCTCGCACGACCCACGTATTCAGAGCAGGCCGTGATGCTGAATCATCGCTTATGGAAGCGGTTGTACAAGGACCCGTCGATGGCGAGGGACCTCGTCTATCTCGAGCTCGAACACGTGGCTGCCCGTCTTTTGTGTCGTGACCTGATGAATGCCGGCAGTCTGGCTTTTCGAGTGTTCTTCGACACCACTGTGCGCGATTCGGTCCTGACGACGCTGGACGGACACCGCGCCTGCTGGGATCTCGACGCGTTGCGCGCCCGTCTTGACGAGACCAGCGAGCGTCCGACGGGCTGTAGGTCCAATGCGGTCGGCGGAACGGTGTTCTTTTGGGCGTTGGACGAGCGCAAACGTCGCATTCCGCTTGTCCTCGACGGTCGCGGGGAGTTCAGTCTGGTGGGCCCCGGGAAGGGCAGCAAGCAAATACGCATCCCTTTCTCCGCCGAAGCACTGTGCGACGGTCTCGTGAATGGAACCCTAATGCCCGCGCTGTTTAGTAGCTATTTGGTCATTGCCTTAGCTCGAGGAGTGACCTGTTTGGGCGGTTACTATCAAGCGGGCTATCTGCCGATCATGCAGTGCGCGGTGGTCGGAGCCTTACAACGAAGCACCCGCTACAAGGCACTGGCCGACAGTGTTGCCACGGTCCCGACCAACAGCTATCTGTCCGGAATGCAGGCTGTGATGTCGCTATCCGGCGCGGATGCTCTGGCACCGGCAGGCATTCTCGAGATCATCGCCGGTGGTGGCTTGAGTGTCTGCGACCTGGAACGTATGGGCGCCGTTTCGGTCCGGTCCGCCCATCTGGCATCGATCGCGGAAACGGTCCTCGACGTTGCCCCCGAGCTTGCCGATTCGGATGACTGGTTTAGCCGTGTGGGTACGGACTTATACCGTGTTCTGCAGACCGAGGTCGTCTTCAAATGAACCGGGTTTTGTTGGACCAAGACCTACCCTTCGCCGGCACGCGTGGGGTGGAAAGCGGACGTGCTACTCAGAAGAATCAGATTCTCTCCCAAAGCGCTGTCTTTCCAACGTATGTCATGGAACTTCGTCTAAACTCAATGGCGAATGCTGTAACTCTCAAAGGAGTCCGCAAATGAAAGTCTTCAAGGTTGTCGTCCTTGTTGTCGTCTCGATGATGATGGGGGCGATCGCCCATGCAGGCGCCATCGATGAAGACCGGTTCGCTACGGAAACGACCACCAACGGTGGTAAAAAGTGGCGCATCGGGTACTACGAGGGCGGCGAGTATTTGACCTACCAGATGGTTTTGACGGCCACCATCCGCGGGCTCATGAACCTGGGTTGGATTGACCCGATGGCCATTCCGCCGCAGGAGGGTGAGCAGACGGACCAGCTCTGGAGGTGGCTTGCGCAGAACATCGATAGTGATTATGTGGAATTCGTGCCTGACGCTCACTATTCGGCAAACTGGGACGATGACCATCATGCGGAGCTTTCCAGTCAAGTCACCGAGCGCTTGAACACCACCCACGACATCGATCTTCTCATCGCGATGGGGACCTGGGCGGGAAAAGCTTTTGCCAACGACCGCCACTCCACCCCGACTATGGTTCTATCGACCAGCGACCCGATATCCGCGGGGATCATCAGGAGTGTCGAGGACTCGGGCTACGACCACGTGCACGCGAAAGTCGACCCGTACCGCTTCGAACGTCAGGTCACCGTTTTCCACGAGATCATCGGTTTCGAGAAACTCGGAATTGCCTTTGAAGATTCTGTCAACGGGCGTAGCTACGCGGCGATCGATGTTGTGGAGAAGTTGAGCCGGGAGCGTGGTTTCGAGGTCGTGAAATGCCATACGCAAAGCGACATCACTGACATCAGCGTCGCGGAGCAGAGTGTCGTTGATTGCTTCAACGAGCTGTCCACAAAAGTGGACGCTATTTACGTCACTGAGCAAGGCGGGGTCACTCTCCGCAGCATTCCGAAGCTCGTCGAAATCGCAAATCGTCATCACATCGCAACTTTCTCGCAAGCGGGTTCGAACGACGTGCGTTTTGGTGTGTTGGCAAGTTTGTCTCAGAAGGGATACAAATACGTCGGCGAGTTCCATGCCAGAACCTTTGCACAAGTGTTTAATGGCGCGTCTCCCAATCAGCTCAACCAGCTGTTCGAGGAACCGCCTAAAATCGCGATTAATTTAAAGACCGCCGAACTCATCGGCTTCGATCCCCCAATCGTTTTGATTGGCGCGGCGGACGAGATCTACGACCAGATTGCCATGCCGTAAGTGATCATGGCACTTCGAAGGGCCACGTTTGCGCGCCCGAGTCGTTCATCCTGTAGCGAAACCGACGTTGAGGGAGCACGATGAGTACTCTGAGACTTTTTACGTTCGTCGTCCTGACGATGCTCTGCTGGACCAACGCGCCCGCGCTAAAAAGCGGTGCGGGAGACTTCAGCACTAGCCCCATGACCAATGGTCAGCAAAAGTGGCGGCTTGGCTACTATGAAGGCGGTGCGCACGGCAACTACTACGAATACTTGTCGGCAGTAATTCAAGGACTGATAGAGCTCGGTTGGATCGACAGGACGCGAGTGCCGCGCCATCAGGATAAAGATACCCGCGCGCTGTGGACTTGGCTGTCGAACAATATCTCTAGTGAGTATCTAGACTTCGTCGATGATGCGTATTACTCGGCAAGCTGGGACGCGAACACGCGCACGGAACTTCGCGATGAGATCATCGACCGCGTGCAAAACCGTCAAGATTTGGACCTGATATTCGCACTCGGCACCTGGGCAGGTAAGGATCTGGCGACCGACGAGCATTCAATCCCGGTGATCGTCATGTCGACCAGCGACCCGGTCGGCTCGGGGATTATCCAAAGCATCGAGGACTCCGGGCGTGACCACGTCCATGCCCGCGTCGACCCGTTTCGCTACGAACGCCAAGTTCGGATGTTTCACGATATCATCCGTTTCGATACGCTTGGCGTAGCCTATGAGAACACACCGGACGGGCGGAACTATGCCGCCATGGAAATGGTGGAGAAAGTCGCCCGCGAGAGAGGCTTCGAGGTCTTGACGTGTCACACAAAGAGCGACATCGCCGACCGAACGCTCGCCGGTGAGTCGGTTCTGGATTGCTTTGAGCGTCTTGCGCAACAGGCTGACGCCATCTATGTGACCTTACAAGGCGGTGTCAACGCCGAGACCATTCCAAAGCTCGTGCGGATTGCAAATACGTATCGCATACCCACTTTCTCGCAGGCGGGGTCGGAAGAAGTCGAGTATGGTTTCTTGCTAAGCATATCGAGACCCAGCTTCAAGGCGGTAGGCTTGTTTCTGGCAGCGACGGCTGCAAAGGTCCTAAACGGTGCAAAGCCGCGGGAGCTAAAGCAACTGTTTGAAGAATCGCCTAATATTGCAATCAATCTCAAGACGGCCGAGCTTATTGGTCTGTACTTGTACGCTGACGTGTTGGCTGCAGCAGACGAGATCTACCGCGAGATATCGGTTCCCGAACAGGCTCAATAGGCGGTCGCCGTCGCATCACGGACCGACTTGTACAAGGCCAGTGCCTTCTGGCGTTGTACCGCGTGGTCGACGATCACGTCTGCATAACCATTGACCCCGGGCTTGTGGATAGTGCGTGATGAGGCACCGGCAAGCTCCGGAACCCAACGTCTCACATAGCCGCCGTCCGGGTCGAATCGTTCACCCTGTGTGACGGGGTTGAAGACCCGAAAGTACGGCTGAGCGTCGGTGCCCGTGGAAGCAGCCCATTGCCATCCGCCGTTGTTGCTTGCAGGGTCACCATCGACCAGACGCCGCATGAAGTACTCCTCACCCCAACGCCAGTCGATCAGTAAGTCCTTGGTAAGAAAGCTCGCGACAACCATTCGCGCACGATTGTGCATCCAGCCTGTGGTGTTGAGCTGGCGCATGGCGGCGTCTACAAAGGGGTAGCCGGTGCGCCCTTTGCGCCACGATTCAAACCAGTCCTCGCGATTCTGCCAGGCGAGATTGTCATACTCACGCCGGAAAGAGCACCGGCCTACGTGTGGGAACGCGTCGAGTATGGCGTGATAAAAATCCCGCCAGACGAGCTCGTCCATCCAAGTCTGCACGCCTGTATGCGTCCCGGGCTCCATGGCCATCAGCGCTTGGGCCTGTCTAAAACACTCGCGAATGGAGATGACGCCAAATCGCAGATACGGCGACAGGCGAGACGTGCCATCCACGGCGGGCAGATCTCGAAGCCGGGCATAGTCTTTGGCGCCGTTCTCCAAAAAGCTGTCCAGACGCTCGAGCGCGTGTTTCTCGGAACCAGCCGGTATGTCCGTGGTGTCGTCGTGGATGTTCAACACGTCGTCGTTTGGCAAGGTACCTCGGTCTATGCCCGGAACCGGCGGTCGCAGCCATCTAGACGCATCTGGGGGAGCGGCCGTCGGGGAGAAGGCCCGCCACCAAGCCCTTCGATAGGGGGTGTACACGGTATAGGTGCCGCCGGCCTTGGTGCAAAGCTCCGCGGCCTCGAAAACAACACGATCCTTACAGCTTTTTACGCGGACGCCGTCGATTGTCAACGCGTTCTCTACCGCCGCATCACGCCGCTTTGCAAAGGCGCTGTAATCGCGGTTCCAGGTCACCAACTCCACCCCCGCTTCGCGTGCCACTAGCGGGACGACCTCTCGGGGGTTTCCGCGTCTGACGACCAGCCCGGAGCCGCGCGTGCGGAGTTGCTCGTCGAGGTCTCGCAGGCACTGGAACATAAACCTGATCCGTGCTCTGGCCTTGGGTTTGGGGGTGAGGAGCGCGTTATCGAGCACATAAAGCGGCAGGACCTCAGAAGCCTTCTCGCAAGCAGCCAAGAGCGCGGTGTTGTCGTTCAGCCTCAGATCGCTTCTGAACCAGTGTATCGCTCTCATCTGGAACCCGCCCTCAACGCTGTCGTGTTTCCGCCGAGTGGCCGAGCCAGAAGCGCATCCCGTCGCCTTTCGAACGGTAAGCGGCATTCAGTACATAGGCCGCGGTTGCGATGTTCCCGAGCGTCAACAGCAATACAACCCACAGGAAGCCCTGCCACTGCCCACGCTCGCGCCACAGAATCCAGCTCGAAAAGAGAAATAGACCGACATACACATCTATTGCCGTCACCAGCCCCCAGGGCACTTCCACGATGTGCCGTGCGTCCGATACGAGGTTGCCGTGGAACAAACCATAAGCGATGGCACCAACCATGGTTATGGCTGCCAGCCCGGCTATCGTATAGATCGAGCGCACGCTTGCCTCGTTCTTATTGGGGGCGCTCGAATAAGTAGTGGCTCACCCACCACTGCTGGCCGTTCTGATAACCAAAAAGCTCCGCGCATGCCATAAAGAACAAACGCCAGCGTACCCACCATCGTGTCGCTTCGGCTCCGCCGTAGGTCGACTCCAGAATGGGCCATACGGTCTTGCGGTTGGTAGACATGTTTGCGAGCCAGGCTTCGGCGGTTCGCGCATAGTGGTTGCCCGCCCATCGCCAGGTTTCGACGAGCCTGAGATGTTCTTGAAAACGCAGTGGCAGGTCTTCGCTCGGCATGATGCCGCCGGAAAAGAAGTGACGGCTCATCCAATCCGTCTCGTCGTTGTCGGCGAATTCATAGGGCACGCTGCGGTGGCAGAAGATATGCATGAAGAAACGGCCGCCGGGTAATAGCCAGTCGTGCACACGCCGGAACAGGTCCCGGTAGTTGCGCATGTGCTCGAACATCTCTACCGAAACGATGCGGTCAAAACGCCGCTCGGTCGCGAACACATTCATGTCAGCGGTGATGATCTCGACGTTAGCGAGACTGCGACGTTCGGCCTCGCCTTCGACAAAATGTCGCTGTGGCGTCGAGTTTGATACCCCCACGATACTCGCGTTTGGGTAATGCTCCGCCATCCACAGCGTCAGTGAGCCCCAGCCGCAGCCGAGCTCGAGTATTTGCATGCCATCGGCGAGACCCGCGCGTTTGCACGTTTCCAGCAGCGCCGCGTCTTCGGCATCGTCCAAGTTGTCCACACCTGCCGGCCAAAAGCAGCTGCTGTATTTCCGTCGATGACCCAGCACCGCATCGAAGAACGCGGGAGGTACTTCGTAGTGCTGCTCGTTTGCCTTATGTGGCAAAGGTGCAATCTCGGCGCGATTCATATGCTCGACGAAGCGGCTTTCGTTTGCCATCATCGACTCGCAATTTGCGATGTCGAGCGCGTCCAGGCGACTCTTGATCAGGTGGCGTATGCCGTGACGCACGAAGACGTCCGGTACCCAGCCACGCTCGGTCCAGTCCACGGCAATTTGGGTCGCGCTACTCATAGAGGCTGTTCCTGTCGGCGGCGATTTGGCGGTAGTGGGAAAAAGGCGCTGGTGCTGCGTTGATAGGCTTCATAAGCGGCGCCACGGCTCCTGAGCGCCTGCTTCTCCGTGTATGGGATTCCGGTGATGCGGGTGATGAATACGAGCATGACCAGCATGCCGGCAACCGTTAGCCACCACCAGTTCGACCCCACGCCGATCAAGATATAGGCAAACCAGTGGAGCCACTCGAAGAAATAGTTTGGGTGGCGGGAATAACGCCACAGACCGTCCTGACAGACGTTGCCTTTGTTCGCAGGGTTGCTTCGGAACGCATCGAGCTGCCGGTCCGCCACCCATTCTCCAAAAAGCGCGCCAGCCCAGATCGCGACCCCGGCAATGTCGAGCCAGTCTAGGCCGACACGCGCTGTCTGAGCGGCCGCCCAGACCGGTGTGGCAAACATTACTGCCCATCCGGCTTGGAGTTGGAAGAAGACGAACATCACCGGCTGCGTTTTGCTGCCTAGCACTTCGCGAAGATATAAATAGCGCCCATCTTCGGCCTCTCGCGCTACCCGCCCGGCGAGATGCACGCCGAGTCTGAGACCCCAAAAGCCCATCAGGACAGCCAGAAGTATTTTGCGAACCGGGTCGCCGTCCGGCGAGGTCATAACAAGCCATACGCCGAGAAGCCCGGTACCGAAGGCCCAAGCGACATCGACGATGCCGGCGTTGCGGCGCCGGTACTGCACAAACCACAACAACGCCATAACCAGCGCCACCCCGGCCCAGCCCAGTACAAAGGATTGCGCCGTGCTCAGCATCGGTTTGTATTGCTCACCACGCCAACGGAGCTAGTGCCATCGCCGGCGCCCTCGCAGCGAGCGCGCACCCAGACAAGCGCGGGAAGCGCGACCAGCCACGCCAGCGAAACCATGCCCAGTCCCAGCAGCGTGTTATCGTGGAGTGTCACTGCACCGAGGCTGGCCCCGCCCCAATAGGCGAGCGGTCCGAACATGGCGCCAAGCAGGGCAGCTAACCAATACCGTCCACCCAACCAACCCAGGGCGTGGCACAGCGTCGCGGCGAACCCCATCCACAAGCTCACCATCCACAGGGGGCTTGGTCCGCCGAGCTGGGCATAAGAGGGGAAACTGAGCCAGCCGCCCAAGACCAGGGCGGAGTCTGCAGCATACCCGAGCAGAGCGCCGATCCCGATGAGCTTCGCCTCTATCGACCACGTCTCACCAAGCGCCCAAATATGCAGAGCAAGCCAGGTCATCATGTAGACCGGGCCCACCCATGGGTAGCCTGCCGCCGCGCCCAGGATGACCATGAACCAACCTATCTGGAAGGCAAGAAAGTTGACCACGAGCTTTTTCATCGCGGCTACGCTGCCGGGCCGGGGGCGGGAAGGAAGGGCTGCGCGCGGCATCCCGGTTTGTGGAGCATCATTTGTACGTCGCCTATGTAGCGCTCGCGGAAGCCTGCCTCGCAGTAGCAGAGGTAAAAGTCCCAGAGACGAAGAAATCTCGATGGATAACCGAGGGCAAGCGCCGCATCTCGATTCTTGTGGACGTTCTCACGCCAGCGGCTGAGCGTGGTTGCGTAATGGGGTCCGATATCTTCCAAATGAACAAGCGTTAGGTCGGTCGCGCTGCTCACCGCGCCGAGCATCGCAGAGATGGACGGGCAACAGCTACCCGGGAAGACGTACTTACGGATAAAGTCGCTGCTCCGCAAATACTGTGCGAACCGCTGGTCGGGCATGGTGATACCCTGGATCAGCATCGCACCACCATCGCGCAGGAGCGAGGCGCACTTACCAAAGTAGGTCGGCAAATACTTGTGCCCGACCGCTTCCACCATCTCGATGGACACGAGCTTGTCAAAGCGCCCGTCGAGATTTCGATAGTCGCAGTACAGAATGTCGATTTGGTCATCGAGACCGGCGGCGTGCACACGCTGCTGCGCGAGTCCGAGCTGTTCTTTGGAGATGGTCGTGGTCGTGACTCGGCAGCCATAGTTTGCCGCCGCATGGATCGCAAAGCTGCCCCAGCCGGTACCGATCTCGAGCACATGGTCTTCGGGTGCCAGCGCGAGCTTCCTACAAATTCTATCTAGCTTCGCGACCGACGCCTGCTCCAGGCTAGTGTCCGATGTCTCGAAGATGCCCGCCGAATAGGTCATCGTGTTGTCTAAGAACAGCTTGAAGAAGTCGTTGCCCAGGTCGTAGTGCTCGGCGATGTTGCGTCGACTGCCCGAGAGCGTGTTGGACCGCAGCCGGTGACGCAGCCAATCGAGCGCTCTTGCAAACGATGCAATACCACCCTCCAGCCCGTCCGTTAACTCTGCATTGCGCGCGAAGACACGTAGAAGCCCGGTAAGGTCGCTGCTCGACCAGGTACCGTCGATATAAGCACGGCCGGCGCCGAGGCTGCCTCCGAGCACAAGGTCCAGATAGAACCTCGGGTCGTGAATCTGCACCTCGACCGGCGCGTGGCCCGTGTCACCCGCTGACCACCGACCCCATGGGTCTTCGATGACCACATGGCCGTCGCTAAGTGCTACTAGCCGGTTTTGCAACATGCGCCGGGCGCCAAGGGCTAGCGAACGGCGGGTACGGTTTGAGGAGGACAGCTCCGGCTTGTATACGGTCTCCGTGCTCATCGCTGGACCTGCTCCATATCGATTTGATCTGTCTTTGGGTGAGGGTAGAACGGCGTACGTTTCAACCACAGGCGAAATGCCTGCCAGTAGATGCCGGTGACAACCTGCCCGGTCATCAAGGGGAATCGCGTCAATGCCCAGGCCAAGCTGGGCCCGGTTATTGGTTGTGCCTCGAGCGTGGATCTGGCGGCAAAAACTTGTTTGCCGTCTTCGAAATTCTTCATCACCACCTCCAGTTGCTGTTCCGGTCGTGAGAAGCGCCAGTCGTAGTCGTGCGCCATGGACATAAACGGTGAAACATGGAAGCGCTTCTTGAAGTCGAAGCACCAACGGTCGCTTACAACGGGAGCAGCGCGGCAGTCGAGCACATAACAGTGTCGCTCGCCCCACGGCGTGTTGTGCACCTCGGCGATGATGAACTGGACATCGTGACCGGCAGCGTCGAAGCAGTAATAAAAGCTAACGGGATTCATGCAGTAGCCGAAGTAGCGAAGATGAGTGAGTAGCCGGATCGGACCTGACGGCTTTACACCGAGGACGCTGTGCACCTCGTCTCTCACCGCCAGGCTAAGAGGCACGGCGGGATCACCTAGGTGGTCCGTGCGCTTGAACCAGGCCGGTGCGGGACGGCGTGCCGACCACAGCAAACGCCCGTCGAACAAATGCGGAAGCTCGTCCAGGTCCAGATAAAGCTGACAAATACGATATCGGAACGCGTGCGGTTTTGGTAAGCGCCGGCTATGAGTGACCCACCCTGAATACAAACGGCTATTCACGTGTCGAGGTCCATGTCGAAGGCTTCACAGACTGCAAGCGCGCTGCGCACCCCATCCTCGTGGAACCCGTAACCCCAGTAGGCACCGCAGTATGAGACACCGCCGTGTCTGATGAGCGCGCCGTGCTCCGCTTGGGCCGATGCGCGGCCGGGGAGAAAGGTGGGATGCTGGTAGCGGATACGGCGAATCACAGACGCCTCGTCTACCGAGTCCGACTGGTTGAGTGAGACACAATAAGTCTCTTGGGAGTCCAGCGACTGCAGCTTGTTCATGTTGTAGGTCACGGTCACGCTGTCCCGTTTGGTCGACGGGATTCGATAGTTCCAGCTTGCCCACGTTTTCTCGCGCTGCGGCAGCACGTCGGTGTCGGTATGGAGCACGACCTCGTTGGCCTGGTAAGGAAACATTCCGAGCAGCTCTTTTTCGCGTGCGTCGAGGGCTTGCACCATGCGCAGACTCTGGTCCGCATGGGTTGCAAACACGACTTCGTCAAAGCTTTGGCGCCTGCCGTCCTTTAGCTCCACGTCGACGCCGCGCGCACCACGCTCGGCGCGCTCCACTGGTGCGTTCAGCACAATCCGGTCCTCAAACTCGGCCGTGAGGCGACTCACGTATTGGCAAGAGCCGCCCTTGACCGTTTTCCAGGGAGGCCGTCCGTTCACCTGCAGCATATGATGGTTGCTCAGAAACTCGAGCACAAAACGCATCGGGAACTCTCGAAAGCTGCTCGACTCGCAGGACCAAAGCGAGGCGCCTAGAGGCACCAAGTAGTGGTCTACAAAGGTCTGGTCGTACCGATGCAGTTGCGCGTACTGACTCACCGTGACGGTGTCATCGAGCCCCTCGGCCAAATGTACCGGTGCCTCGCGGTGGAATCGCGCGATGGCGGACAGCATTCCCCAAAAGCGCGGACGTAGTAGATTTGTGCGCTGGGCGAAAAGTTTGTCCATCGAAGTGCCGTTGTATTCGAGCCCCCCGCCCTCTTCGTGCACGCTAAAGCTCATGTCGGAGCTCTGCACGGCGACGTCGTGACGGTCGAAGAGACGGCATAGATTGGGGTAGTTGGGCTCGTTGAATACGATAAATCCGGTGTCCACAGCCAGTGTACGGGACCCCTCTTTGACTGGAACCGTGTTCGTGTGCCCACCCACGTACCCACCGGCCTCGAACACGGTCACGTCGTGTTTTCGATGCAGAATGCTTGCGGCCGTGAGACCGGAAATCCCGGCGCCAATGACGGCAATTTTCACGCGTATTTCCTCGCGCCCCGACTCGCACTCGCAAGGATCGAGGCGGGCACGGGGCGAAGGTCGCTGGCCAAGCCCACTGTCTCCATCAGCCTCAACCCGAGGTAGCAGATGTCTAGCTCCCACCAGAAAAAGCCCTGGCGCGCCGCCAGCGGATAATGATGGTGGTTGTTGTGCCAGCCTTCGCCAAGCGTGATGAGCGCAAGCCACGCGTTGTTACGACTCGTGTCGCCCGTCTCGTAACGGCGCCGCCCAAAGCGATGTGCCACGGAGTTGATCGTATAGGTAGCGTGGTAGAGTGTGACGGTGGAGACGAAGAAGCCCCATACCAGCATTTGCGGCCCGCTCGTCCGCAGGCTTGGCGCGGTGGCCTCGAGCCAAGCCCCGAGCGCATAACAAGCCACACCGAGCGCTAAGAAGGGCACCCAGTCCAGACGCTCCAGCCACACGAGCTCCGGGAATCGTAGCCAGTCCCGGACGCGGTTTCTTCGCAGCGGAAAATTACCCCGAGTCAAAAACCAAAGCGTGTGACTGAACAGGAAGCCATGGTGCTTTGGCGAGTGGGGGTCGGCGGCGGTGTCCGATTCCGCGTGGTGCTCACGATGATGACCGGCCCACCACAGCGGGCCGCGTTGGCCCGCGGTGCAACCCGCTAGTGCCATCAAGAACTGCGTGCCCCGGGGCACCTTGAAAGAGCGGTGCGAAAAATAGCGGTGGTAGAAACCCGTGATGGCAAACATCCGTACCGCATAAAGCGCGATTGCTACTGCAACTGCGACTGGACTTACGCCAACGACCAACACGAATAGACAAGCCCCGTGAAGTAACGCAAACGGGAGAAGGCGCAGCAAATCGATTTGGTTACGTTCCGCGGTGCTCAGATGTCTGACGAGTGTCTCGTCGTTGATAACCCACAGCCATAGGGTGCGTAACCATCCGCGGTGTGGTCGGTGACTGCTCATCAACTCGGCTCCTGCGCAACTCGTTCCAGGCGTGAATCAGCAATATGACCGAATCGAGGTGAAGACAGCATCGTTTACGTGTGAAGGGAGTGTGAAGACCGCCTAGTTTTCGAGTGCTTCGCAGTCCGCGTCTGAGAATGTGACGACCACTCGGGTGCCCACGCCTGGCTCGCTCTCGATAACCACCGGCCATTCAAAGCGGTCCGACAGGCGTTTGACAATGGTCAGGCCGACGCCGTGCCCGCCACGCTGCCTGCCGCGTCCACGGAAGTAGGGCTTGAACACGTTCTCGACTTCCTCTTCGGGGATCCCCACGCCGCTGTCTTCTATAACCAGCTCCCCCGCCCCAATCGTGATCTCGACCCGACCCGCCTCGGTGTAGCTGAAGGCGTTGCGGATGAGGTTGCCGACCAGAACCGAAAGCGCCTTCTCCGACGCCACGACACGCACCTGGTGACTGGCACGCGTGTGCACTTCTAACGGCTTGCCTTCGATCAACACCTGGGCACGCTCGAGCTCTTGCGCAACAACGTCATTCACCACAATCGGCTCCATGGGGAGACTCTGCTCTGATTCGCGCGCAAGCAGCAAGAAGGCCTGCGTCAGCTCCTCCATGTCGGCCGCGGCTCGCTTGATGCGTAGCACCGAGTTACGCGCCGGCCGGTCGAGCTCCTGTTCGCTCAAGAGCATATCGGCGGCAATGCGGATCACCGTCAGCGGGCTGCGAAGCTCGTGGCTCGCGTCGCGCGTGAAATTTCGTTCGCGCTCTAAGAACTCAGTGATTCGACTGGATAACCTCGACAAGGCATCTGCCAAGACAAGCACTTCCTGGTCGGTTGGACCCGGGGGGTCGCCCAGCTCGAATACGGCATGCTCGGATGCCCCAGGGTCGAATTTCTGCACTTCGCGTGCAAGCCGGATGATGGGGGAGACGGCTTGTCGAGTGGCACGATAGGAAAGCCAAGCGGCGAGATAGACGACGAGCAGCGCACCCATCAACGGTATGAGACCGAAGTAGAGGGCAAGCTCACCGACTTGTTCGCCATCGAACACCAGGATCAGACGATGGTCTCCACGCTCTTCTACGTATGCCACCGAAAAGTCCGCTTCGCGTTCGAGTTGGTGAAAGCCGGGCGACAATGCGCCAAGCGAGCTCGGCGGTTGCTGAGCGCCGTCGCCCGAATCCAAGTACCCAGTGAGGTTCAGCGTGTTGGGAAGAGGAAAATTGGCGTTGGACGCGGCGTTGCGCCAGTAGAACCCGGCCTCCTCTTCGAGCGCGCGCTTGATCAGAAGCTCTTCTATGGCAAAGGCCGCGATGTATACACCAAGAACCGCGACGATGCCGATAAAGGCGGCCTGTAGGAGAAATGCACGACCAAGTCGACGACGAAGACCGCCGCTATTTCGCATCGGGGTCAGCGAGACGATAGCCGGCGCTCTGCACCGTGTGCAGCAGGGGCTTGTCGAATGGCTTGTCGATGATTTTGCGCAAGTTATACAGGTGGCTTCTCAAGGTATCGCTATCGGGCAAAACATCGCCCCAGACCTCCGCCTCTATCTCGCGCCGGCTGACGAGTCGGGGGGAGGCTCGCATCAGCACGGTGAGGAGCCGCAACCCAATCGGTGTTAGTGATAGCTCCTTGTCACCGCGCCGCACACGCAGCGTCGCGGTGTCGAGCTCGAGGTCGGCGACGCTCAGCACCTCGGGGCTCACCTGTTTGCGGTGGCGGCGGATCAAGGCTCGGATACGGGCCTCCAGCTCCTGGATCTCGAAGGGCTTCACAAGATAATCATCCGCGCCGGCGTCCAGGCCTGCGAGCTTGTCGTCTAGCGTGTCGCGCGCTGTCAGCATAAGAAGCGGGGTGTCGCGTTTGCCTTCCAAGCGCAGCCGCTTGCATAGGTCGAAACCGTCCATTCCCGGGAGCATCAGGTCCAGCACGATGGCGTCGTAGTTGTTGGTCACCGCCAAGTGCAAACCCGTCAAACCATCGGCGGCATAGTCCATCTCGTAGCCTCGGCGCTCCAAATACGCAAAAACCATCTCCGCGATGTCCTGGTGGTCCTCTACCAGCAACACCGTGCCGCTACGAGTCTGCATTACGCATTTTCCGTAAAGAATCGGTAAGTTTACTCCGCCGCAACGTGATGATCGCGTGAAAAAAGTGCTAACGTGACGGCTCATCACCCGTGCGGCGGTCACAGGAAACGGGACACGGCGCTCGGGCTGGGTGCCACGCGGCAAGCGTTGACCGGAAGACACCAGACTTGGCGCCCTGTTGACGGACTGCGGCCCGAAACGTCCCACGCTTTGAGGTCGCCGACGCAGCGACAACCGGTGGCGCCCGGGCGCCGGCGATTCACACGACGTTCACAGCGATTCCGGTAAACCGCGTCTTCAAGAACTTGCGACAGGACAAACGCGGTGACCGCGACCCCGAATCGAACGACGTGGATGGTCCCGGCGCTACTTTTGGCGGCTGGCGTAGGGCTCAGCAGGGCAGAGAACGCGATGGCATACGAAGAACCGTCCTTTGTGGCTATCGAACAAAACGCGGAGTACGAGCTTAGAGAGTACCAACCCTATGTGGTCGCGGAGGTCGAGGTGCGCGGTCGTTTCGAGGAGGTCGGAAACCAGGCCTTCAGGCTGCTCTTTGACTACATCTCCGGAAAGAATCATGGAGAAGAAAAAATCGCGATGACGGTACCGGTGGAGCAACAACGAGTGCCAAAGGGTGAGACCATTGCCATGACGGCCCCGGTCACACAGAGCAACACGCCCGAGGCGACGGATGTGTATCGCTTTGGCTTTATCATGCCACCGAAGTATTCCCTGTCGAACGTGCCTCGGCCCGGAGATTCGAGCATCGAAATCCGGGAGGTTCCGGCACGACTGGTTGCAGCACGGCGCTACTCGGGCCGCTGGTCGGAATCCAACTACCGAAAGAACGAAGCAATCTTGGTCGACGCCTTGCGAAAGCGGGGATTGCAAACTATCGGGTCGCCGGTCTACGCACGCTACAACTCGCCTTTCAGCCTATGGTTTCTTCGCAGGAATGAGGTCATGGTCGAGGTGGCGCGCTAACGCGAGCACGCTGTTCCCGCTCCCCTCCTCGGGCGCCACCGGTGGTCGCGCGTCCAGCGCTTGTTCTAGCCCTCAAACAGCGCTGTCCAGTTGCGTTGGATTACGTCTAGGGTTTGTCTATACTGCGGCGGCAGCAGTCTCGTGCGTCCGTGAAGGAGAGTCCGCGATGGACCGACAAGACCCCGATTCAACGCCTCTGAAGATCGGTGCCGTGGCCCGCTTGACCGGTGTCTCGGTTCACACCTTACGCAAGTGGGAGGACCGATATCAGGCCGTGACGCGGACGCGTACCCCCGGCGGTGAGCGTCTGTACACGCGCAACGACCTAAAACGGCTTGCGCTGATAAAGCGGCTGTCCGACACGGGTTTGGGGCTGCGCGACCTCGCCTCTTTGACGTTGGAGAAGCTCGAAGCAACGAGTAAACAGCTGCTTGGAGAAGCGAGCCTGAGCCCGCCGTGCGCGATGGCCGCCATCGCCAGAGTCAAGTTGGGCGTTCTCGGCGACGCGCTACCCGCATTATTGCAGCGACAGGCCACTCATCTGGACAAGGCCGAGATATGCGGGAGTGGCGACTCGCTCGAGTCACTGAGGCACACGCTCGCGGGTCAGTCCGTTGACGTTTTGGTGCTGGAATTCCCCACCCTCGGTGTAGACACACGTTCGACGGTCCAATCGCTGATGCGAGAGGTCCGCGTCGAAGCGGCGGTAATCGTCTATGGCTTTGCTTCGCAGACCAGCGTGAACGCCTTGCGTCGCGGCAACGTCGCGTTGATGCGTGCGCCAATCGACCCGGGTGAGCTACAGCGCACATGCTTGGGGCTCATGTACGACCTCGCTCTGACACGCGGTGCCCCGCCCGCCGTCGGGCAGACGCTGGTTGATGAGGAGATCCCACCCTACCGTTTGAGCCCCGCTGCGATTGCGGCGGTTACGGCCTCCACGCCCAAAGTGCAGTGTGAGTGTCCGCACCACCTCTCAGACTTGGTCCTCGGTCTTCGTGCTTTCGAGGAGTACAGCTCCGCGTGCGAGAGCCAGAACCCGGCCGACGCTGACCTACATCATTACCTTTGGTCGATCACCGCGAAGGCACGGGTCATGTTCGAGGATGCATTGGCGCGTGTCGCTGAGGCGGAGGGTATCCCGCTCGACTAGTGCGCTGAGCCTCGCTCACTGCATTCGCTCGGACCCCTTTACGGGTGAGGACGCCGCCCGGCGTCTTGACCCGAAGTGCGCAAACGCCTAACGCAAGCCGAGCGCGTGGTTCCCACCCTCTAAAGCGTCCCGCCGTAGCGGGTCGTGACGCCTAACTGTCAATAAAATGTCTACATATAAATGTATTTAAGCTTCTACAAAGACTTGACATCTGAAAATGAAGCGCATAATATTTCGGCTGAGCTTAGACAAAGGCTCGCACTCACCCCAACGGAGATACCTCAATGACAAAGTACTTACGCAGTCTCACCCTCGGTCTCGGTTCAATCGTGGCCGTCGCTATGGTCGCCCCCGTCAACGCCGGCAACTACGGTAGTAGCACGGCCAAGGCCGACATCGTCGACACTGCTGTAGCGGCGGGTAATTTCACAACGCTGGTGACAGCAGTCCAGGCAGCCGGGCTGGTGGAGACGCTCAAGAGCGACGGCCCTTTCACGGTATTCGCACCGACCGATGAGGCTTTCGCCAAGATTCCGGCGGCAGACCTTGAGGCACTTCTGGCAGACAAAGAGGCCCTGACGCGTGTACTCACCTACCACGTCGTACCCGGCAGGCTGATGGCGGCCGACGTCGTCAAGGTTAGTTCCGCTAAGACGGTCGAGGGTGAGTCCGTCACCATCGACACACGCATGGGCGTCAAGGTCGACAACGCCGAGGTTATCCAGACAGACATCGTCGCCAGCAATGGCGTCATCCACGTCATCGACACCGTCATTATACCGGCGGACATGTCCAGCGCCGTCGAGCCCCTACACCGCTACGCTGGTTCCGCCCGCTATCTGGCCCGCTGGGACCGCTATGTGGATCCGCGCGGTACATTTGGTCGGTAGCCGCAAGCCCATGTAACGCCGTCACACCTCCCCTGCAGGCAGGCTTTGCTTCGGAGCCCTCCCCCGGGCTCTATCCTCCGCGCCGCGAAACTCCTTCGCGGCGTTTTTTTTACACCCACCTCATTAATGCATAGCATTCGAGTCCGAGCTTCAACTTGAGGGTACGGCCATGCGATTCGACGGGATATTTCCACCGGTAATAACGCCATACAACGACGATTTCTCGATTGACCGTGCGGGCTTCGTCACCATCGTCGACTATTTGGTCAAGGCCGGCGTAAACGGAATCATCGTCGGGGGTACGACCGGGGAGTACTACGCCCAAACAAGAGAGGAGCGAATCGAACTCATCGGGCTTGCCCGCGATACGATAAAACAGCGCCTGCCCTTGATCGTGGGTGTCGGCGCCATTCGCACCGAGGACTGTGTGGATTACGCGCAAATCGCCGCAAAAAGCGGTGCCGATGCAATCCTCATGAGTGCACCTTTCTACGCCTTGCCAACCCAGCTCGAGCTGGCCAAGCACGCGCTCGAGGTAGACCGGGCGGCCAACTTGCCCATCATGCTTTACAATTACCCTGGCCGTACGGGTACGAGCATGAGCAAGGAATTTTTTGACCAAGTGGCGCAAAACCCGAACTTTGCGGCGGTCAAGGAATCGACCGGCGATATCAACCAAATGCACATGCTTGCCAACGATTATCCAAACATCAGCCTGCTGTGCGGGATGGACGACCAGGCCCTGGAGTTTTTTGCCTGGGGCGCGCGTGGCTGGGTCTGTGCCGGGGCGAACTGTCTGCCCCAGGCGCATATCGCGCTGTACGAAGCGGTAGCGCTCAACAACGATATCGCGAAGGGTCGCGAAATCATGAAGGCATTGTTTCCTTTCCTCGCCATTCTGGAGCAGGGCGGCAAGCTCATTCAGGTCGTAAAGTATGTTTGTGCGCTGCGGGGCCTGCCATCGGGTCGGGTGCGCAAACCGCTGGGTGAGTTGAATGAACAAGAGAAGCAGGCCGTGGAAAAGGTGCTCGAGACCCTCGATGCAACAATGGCCGGTCTAGAAAACCAGGCAGAGAAAGAAGACCGAGAGAGCGTCGTAGCAGTAAACGCCTGAAGCTTTGCGAACGACTCGTATGCCGCACGTGCGAATAGGCCGCTAAGCATCGCACCGATGCCGCACTCGACCCAAGTGCTGGGCTCGCGTCTCGTCTCGAGGGGAGCGGCGGAGCCGGTCTAAGCCGCTCCCCTCATGCGCATCTCGATGATTTATCCCGTGCTCATCGCGGGTCTGACGCTCCTCTCGGCGACCGCTTTAGGTAGAGCTTGCGCGCGTCCAAGGACGCCGATGTGCCAGATGACCTGACTATCGTGTCGGTTTGGCGGCGTCGCTAATTGGGTGGGGGTGACGCCGCTAGGTCTCCGCGACGTGGCCACGTGCTTCGAGCACGCCCTCGGAGAGCCGAATCTTCAAGTGCCCCGCATCGACCTCGAACGGCACCGTCATGCGTGCGTCATCGTGGTAGTCCAGAGCATGCTCCACGATCAATACACTGTCACCGACGTCTACCTCATACGGTTGACCCCACTCACGGGTCCCTTCGATAAAGCGAAAAGCACGTTCCGCGCTAAAGTGCGTGTCAAACCTGAAGTCCGATTCTTTGGGGAATGGCTGATAGCTCGCAAGCGTCTGGTCTTGAGCGGTTTGAGGCAGAGGTATCCTCGCGCTTATCCGTTCCAAAGTGTCCAGGACCAGCTCCACGCCCATTTTGGCAAGCTCGGCGTTGACCTCGGAAAAGCACGCCCCTGGCGCCAGTGACATCGTGCTTTGACCGACGATGGGCCCGGCATCGACCTCGGTCTCCATAATATGCAGGGTTATCCCGGTCTCGTGTTCGCCTTCGCGGAACTGCCAAAAAAGCGGAGTTGGACCCCGGTAAGAAGGCAGGATCGACGGGTGGAGGTTCAAACACATTTCACTTGGCAGCGTGAGCCACGCTTCGCCGAGGATCATCGGAAAGCAGGCGACAAGAAGCACATCCGGCTCGGTGCGGCGACGTAGCTGCTCGAGTACCTGGTCGTCGCGCATCGAGGCGACGCGTCGCAGCGTAACATCGTGCTCGAGCGCGACCGCGGGTCCCGTGCCACCGACCACGACCGGAAGTTCTGACGCCGTCGGCTCAAATCCCCTGGATACCGGGTGCGGGTCGTAGACTACCAAACTGCACACGTCGGTACCGGCGTCGAGCAGACCACGCAAGACGACACCTGAGAACACGCTGTCACTGCCGAGCATCAGCACTTTGCCCCCGGAGGGGTTGGCGCCTTTCAATGTAGACTCCTCTTCGAGACAAACGCCAACGCCAGGGTAACAAAATTCTAAAGTAGCCGCCCGACATGCCGGGACCGCCTCGCGCCAAAGCTAGCATCGTCGCGCGTGTGTGAGGGTCGCAATTTCGGTACAGTCGTGCGCACGGGCACCGGCGTCCGGGTCAAGGCGACAACATGCAAAACGAGCACAGTATCCGCAATCTCGACAAACCGGCTTTCTTGTTGAGCGCTCCATTCCATTTGGCGACAGAAGTTGCCAACAACATATGGATGGAAGAGATGGCGGTAGAGGACCGGCGGATAAATACACCGAAGGCGCTCGCGCAATTCCTCGAGCTCTACCACCACCTGGCGGCGTGTTCTCTTGTATACCTGCTGCCGAGCTGTAGCGGCTTGCAAGACCAAAGCTATGTCACGAACGTCGGTGCCGTGCTTCCACACCACCACGACAACACGGTTGTCATCTCCAACTTCCGCTCGGCGCCAAGATGTGACGAGGCGCCCGTCGGCTCGGCATTTTTCGAGCTCATGGGTTTCTCGGTGCACAGGGCGCCGGAGTACTTCGAGGGCGAAGGAGACCTAAAGCGATTGCACGACAACGTCTACGTGGGTGCGCATGGAATACGCAGCTCCAAGAACACACATCGGTGGCTAGAGCAATCCTTCGACATGCGCGTGATCGACTTCGAGATGACCGACCCCTATCTCTATCACTTGGACTGCTGCATCATGCCGCTCTCGCGCGATGCCCTCATGGTCTGCACCGAACTTGCAAACGCCGAGGCGCTAAAAGATCTCGAGGCGGAGGCAGAAGTGATCGATGTCTCCTTGGATGATGCTTATAGCGGTATCACCAACGCGGTACGCTTGAACCATCAGCTTCTTTGCGCATCGGGGATCGATGAGTTGTCGCACACCCATCCCGACTACGCATACGAAAAGGACAAGCTCGCAAGCTTGGACCGCATCTGCGCGAAGACGGGCTTAGAGCCTGTCGTCTTCAATTTGTCGGAGTTTCAAAAGTCGGGCGCGATGCTGTCGTGCCTCGTGATGCACTTGAACCACGCCAACTACCCGGTTGCCTGACGCGCTGACCGTTCGAGCACGCAGGTTCTACAGCTCCCTATTGCGTCGGCGTTTGCAACCGCGTGTAGTCCGTCCCATACCATTTCTTCGATAACGCACTCAGCGTACCGTCTTTGTGCAACGATTCGACAATATGCCGGACCTCATCCGCAAACTCTGGGTCACCCTTGTCGATGGCAATGGCGAGTGGCTCGTAGAATACGGGCTCCCCGAGGATACGTATCGGATATCCTCCATCGATGGCGTTGACTACCGAGGGCTGCGAGGCGAGCACCGCGTCCAGCTGGCCTTTGCTCATATCCGCAAAGGCCTGCACGTCGGTAACGTAGTCGTTGTTGATTGAGCCGGGGGTCACTACAAACTCGAAGCTTGGCACGCCGACGGCATCGATCACGAGCGTCTTTCTCAGATATTCCTCGTAGGTGCACGCGTGGCACACCCCTATATGCGCGCCATTCAGATCGGATAGCGACCGGATTTTAGCGTCGGCCGGTACCGCAAAAACCGCGGGCGTGTAGTAGTAGATGGCAGGAAACTCGAGCACTTCGCCGCGTGCGGTGGTCGGTGTCATTGAGCCTACGCTGATATCCCAGGCGCCATCCCAGAAGCCACTTATGATCATATCCCACTGCGGCGTGACGAACTCGACCTCGACCCCATCACCGAGGCGTGCGGCGATTGCAGATGCGACATCGATGTCGAAGCCCACCAAGATTCCGTCGGCGCTCTTCGAGGATTGCGGTGGGTAGCTGGCATCCGTGGCGACAACGAGCTTGTCGTTATCCATAACGCGGGTCATCGTTTCCCCTGCGCTTGCGAATCCCCACACGACATAGGTAAATGCCGCAAAGAGATACGCGAGTGCCCGAAATGCTTTGCTATTCATTCTGCATCCCCAAAAGGTCTCGCCCTCGAGCGGAGGACGGTCGATTGAGCCCAGAAATCCAACCTTCGCGCGGGAGCCAACATTTAACCGCAATCACGGTCAATTGTCTGCCATGGCGTGTAGTTAGGACTCGCCTCAGCTCCTAATTCGCCCCCGCCACGATGAGCCCGTTTCGAAGCCGGTCCCGGTCGGCGGCCTTCAAGAACGGCCATGCGTCTAGATTGCTCACCCGAAACGGGCTATCGCCGAGCTTGGCGCGCAAGACATTGACGGTGTTCAAGGCGGCGCGCGCCTCATCCTCGTGTTCGAGCAGCCCTTCGGTTGCCCCAAGCAGAATGAACCCCCAATAGTCAACGGGGTTTCGCTCGGTGTATTCGATGAGTGTTTCGCGGGCTGGCTCGAGCTCGTCTTGCCCGAGCAGGGCCAGCCCCAGCCAGAAGAGATAGTCTGTGGCATATGATGGGTCGAGCCGGATGGCTTCGCGTACCCGAGTCTCCGCCCCAGCCGCGTCTCCGGCATAAACCAACACGATTGCTATCGCCAGGTGGCTGAGCGGGTCGTTCGGGTCTAGCTCCACCGCCCGCTTTGCCTCGCGCAATGCCGGGTCGTGGCGATTCTCGTAAACGCGAATCTTCGACGCGATTTGATGCGCCAGCGCGGACGGTTTATCCCACGCAGCACTCAGGTGTTGCTTGGCTTTGATGAGCGCGTCCGTGCCCGAGATACCGAGACTGACCGCCCAATCGTTTTCCCAAGCTGACAAATACACGGCGGCGAGGGCCGCATGCGCCCGGCCGTACTCGGGGTCCGCGGCCAGCGCTTCCTGCAGGAGCGGGAGCGCCTTTACCAAGCCGTCCGGGGTATTGGTGCGGTACTGCTCCCAGCCGCGAAGCAGCGTGTCGTATGCGGCCGGGTTGGTGATCTCGGCCGGGCTCTTGCCGATCTTCTCGCCAGGGACCAGATTCACCGCGAGTGCCTTGACAATCTGCCCCGTCACTTGGTCCTGAAGGTCGAAGATGTCGACCATCTCGGCATCATAGCGGTCCGCCCAAAGATGCCCCCCGGTGGTGGCATCCACGAGTTGGGCGTTAACTCGAATCTTGTCTTTTGAACGTCGGACGCTACCCTCCAGCACGAATTTGACCCCCAGCGCTTTTGCCACCTCCTGGATGGATACCGGCTGGTCCCTATAAAAAAAGCTCGAGTTGCGCGCGATGACAAACAGACCGGATATCTTCGAGAGGTCGGTGATCAAGTCCTCGGTGATGCCATCTGCAAAGTATTCTTGTCCATCGTCACCGCTCAGATTTTCGAAGGGTAGTACGGCAATCGATGGCCGATCTGGGACCGGAAGGCCGCTGCCGCGGGCTCTAAACGCTTCAAGCCATCCGAGCTGCCACGCACTAATCACGATTAGGATGCCGAGGAGCACGCCGGTGCTAATGCCCGGCCACTTCGACCCGCGTTGAGCGACCTCGAGCTCCTCTTCAACCTCGGGCTCGATGGTCACGTCTTCACCGTTGCGTAGCACCCGGTAAACACGCACCGGCTCGGGGAAGTTCTTTACGCTCTTCTTACCAAGAAATTTGAAGCCGTGTTCGACCTTGCCCCTGACATGGTCGTAGACGGTGCCCGAGACGCACACGCTTTGCGAATCGGCCAAGCCCTCGAGCCGCGCGGCCATGTTGACGCTGTTACCGTAGATTCCGTCCCGCTCCGTGATCACGTCTCCCATATTGACACCGATACGCAGCCGGATTTGTTTTTCCTGGGGTATATTGGTGTTGCGCTGCTCCATTCCAGACTGGACGTCCATCGCGCACTGTACGGCCTGTACCACGCTGTCGAAGTCTGCAAGAAAGCTGTCACCTTCGGTACGGACTACGCGGCCATGGCGGGCGGTAACAGTAGGCTCGATAAATTCTTTGAGGTGGGCTTTGAGGCGGGCGTGGGTGCCCTCCTCGTCTATACCCATGAGACGGCTGTAGCCGACGACATCAGCAAGGAGAATCGCGGTTAGCTTGCGTTCCATGTCCAGTTGCGAACGAGACCAAACAGCATCAAACCCGACGACCACATGACGCGGCGACCCACGCTCGCCTCGCAATAGTAGCCGCTGGCCATTGTACGCCGCGCTTTATAACAACCGGTAGCGATGGCCACCGGACCGCCGCGACAGTCGCCCATCGGCAGCATATACTGGCGTCGTCGTGCATCACGAAAAGTCTACCCTCGTGCACACAAAGGATTTCCTACCCGCACAGCTCCATCGTCGGCTGCCAAGCGGTCGCGACCTCGCGTACTACATAGAGGAAGTCGAGGCTTTTATCGAGCGCGCGAGTGAGCCACTTGAACTTCTGAACGGTTTACCCCCGTGTCCTTACGCCAAGCAGGAGATGGTCAACGACCGCATCCAGTACGAGGTCATCGAGGTTGCAGATGGCGTAAGCGCCGACATCCTACGGCGGCTGCAAGCCTTCGAGCTGAACCCAGCGAAACAAACCCTGGTCATGGTGGTGGATGACATCGTCGAGATGTCGACCGACGAGGCAAGGGACTGGGCCGCGGAGCTGTCACGCGCCTACGCCGAAGCGCACCCGCCGGATAGCGAGGCGGAGAGGCTATCGGTGCTACCGGGGTCGCCGCTAGATACTGAGGGGGCCTATGTGACGCTGCCGCCTTTTACCTTCTTCCTGATCCAACACACCGTGGCGTTGGACAAGGCGGTGGCGAGTCTGAAGACTCAGGGCTACTACGACCGGTTGAGCAAGAAGGCTCTGGTCGAGGACGGGGTTAGCGTGCACCCCATGGTCGGGGATGGCACGTGTAAATGAGACATCTCGGTCACACCGCCTGGGTGTGACCGGTTGAGTGCTTCGTTGTTGATCTCCATCGACGCAGCGGCGAGCGGCATGAAACATGCTCCAGTAGCCACGGCCGGCTAAAAGCGCAACCTCAGAATCTACATACGGCTTTGTTCTGCTAGCAGCACCGTCCGTGGCAAGCATACTCTTGCCCTTTTATCACATTCAACCGCGCAGCAGGTTTACGGGTGACGCATCCGAGGCGCACAATTGAGTTTCGACGTTTTGGCCATCATGGAAAGGAATGGGCATCGATGAGTAGCAAGCAAGGGCACGACCTTCGATTGCCGGATCTTGCCCACTTGCCGTCCGACCCGGCGCTTCGGGTCAAGGCCATGGAGAGTCTGCTGGTGGAGAAAGGTCTGGTCGACCCGCGAACCATCGACGCCTACATCGAGAAGTTCGAAAACGAGATCGGCCCGCACAACGGCGCAAGAGTGGTCGCACGTGCATGGGTGGATGCAGACTTCAAGCAGCGCCTGCTGCGCAATGCCACCGAGGTGGTAAACGAGATGGGGTTCATCGGCGACCAGACCACGGACATCGTCGCGGTCGAGAACACGCCGACAGTGCACAACCTTGTTGTGTGCACGCTTTGCTCCTGTTATCCGTGGGCACTGCTTGGCTTACCGCCACCGTGGTACAAGTCCTTCGCCTACCGGTCGCGGGTGGTGCGCGAGCCTCGTGAGGTGTTGAAAGAGTTTGGGGTGGAGCTGCGAGAAGATGTAGAGGTCTGCGTCTGGGACTCGACCGCGGAGATCAGATATTTGGTCGTGCCGGAGCGTCCGGAGGGGACCGAGCACATGAGCGAGGAAGCGCTCGCCGGGATCGTAACCCGGGATTCCATGATCGGCGCGGCAAAGGTGCACGCTTGAGCCATGGACGGCGTACACGACATGGGGGGCATGCACGGCTTTGGGCGCATCCCGTACGCGACGGATGAGCCCGCGTTCCATCACGCATGGGAGCGCCGCGTCTGGGGGTTGTGCCAAGCGGCCAGCTACCCCGATTGGGCGAATCTGGACAACGGTCGCCATGCGCTGGAGCTTATGCCGCCGAATCTTTATTTGTCCTACAGCTACTTCGAGCGTTGGCTCTACGGGCTGACGACGACACTGCTGGCGGGTGGGTTGGTCACCCTCGATGAGGTCAAGAAGGGCAAGCCCGCCTTGGGGTCTACGGTGCGTACCGATGCGGCCGGCCCGCAGACCGTGGACCCCTACGCGCATGAGGAGTATCGGCGCGAGGTGGATGTGCCACCGCGCTTCGAGGTTGGGGACCCGGTGAGGACCCGCAACCCACACCCGGCCGGTCATACCCGGTTGCCGCGCTATGCGCGCGACAAGCTTGGGCAGATTCATTTGCACCACGGGGCCCAGGTGCTGCCCGATGTCAATGCCCACGGCCATGGCGAATGCCCCACGCATCTCTATACGGTGGCGTTCTCGGCGCGCGAGCTATGGGGACCGGAAGCCGGCGCAAACGACAAAGTCTTCCTCGATGTGTGGGAGTGTCATCTTGAAGGGATCTGACACCGACCCACCGCTGCAAGAGCCTTGGCAAGCACAGGCACTCGCCACGGCGTTCGGCCTGCGCGACGCCGGCCTCATCACCGCGAGTGAATGGTCCGAGGCCTTGGGCGCCGCCATCAAATGGGCGCAGGCCGCCGGCGGCCCGGACGACGGCAGTACCTACTACCATCACGTTCTCGATGCGCTGGAGACGCTTCTGCACGAGAAGGCGCTGGTTCCAGCGGACGAGCTCGGCACGCGAAAGCTCCAATGGGAAGAGGCTTATCGCGCCACGCCGCACGGAGAGCCGGTTCTTCTAAGCATCGAGAATCCGCGTTGGGCCCGGTAGCCCGGAAGGACCCACATATCTGGGGCATAGACCTGCCGAGGCTCAGCCAGCGCTGAACCTCATTCTTAGCGTAGCTTCCTCGCTCCTGGCGCTTATCTCGATGCGTTCTTGTTAAAGCATTTCTTCGAGCTCGTGCCATTGGTGGACTGGCGCGTTCTTGTCATAGGGCGGCTAGCCCGGGTGTCGTGTCAGGCGCCGAGGTGGGGCGAGCACGCCGGCTGATGCAAGATGCGGACCTATTGGTGCTGACAGCTCGGGCACCAGTAGGTGCCACGATGGTGTTTACCCAGACGTGCCGCGACAACCTGACCATCTTCGCAGCGCAAACAGGGGAGTCCGCGGCGCCCGTATACCCAATGACGACCCGCTTTGTCTTTCTCGAACCGTGTCACGCGTCGCCCACCACGGGTGTTTAACCGTAGCAAGCCGGCGGCGGTGGCATAGTGCGCACCCAGCACGTCGTCGCTAACCTGCGCTAGCGTGGTCTGCGGCAGCCACCCCTCGATGAAGAGCACCTCGGACTTGTAGACGTTGCCGATGCCGCAAGCGACGCGTTGGTCGAGCAGTACATCGCCAAGCAAGGTGTCGCCCTCGACCAGCTCGCGCGCGCGGCGTACGACGAGCCCGATATCCGTGTCCTCGTGTATCAGGTCCGGACCCAGACGCGTGCACAGAATTCGCTCGCGCACACTTGGTGAATCCAGCAGCTCGACTTCCTTGGCGTTGAAGCACACGAACACGTCGTCGTCGGTTGCGATCACCAAAGAGGCTTGCCAGCGTGGCTTGCGCCAGCGCTCATCCACGGCGTAGTGGTGCCAGGCACCGTACATCCCCAGGTGACTGCGCAACACGGTGTCGTTGTCGAGCTCGATCAGCAGGTGCTTGCCACGCGCCTCCACCAGGCGCACCTGCCGGCCCTTGCATCGCTTCGCGCCCACGGTGTCCGCCATACGCACATTTCGCACGGTCCGCTCGGCAAGCCGTGGCGCAATGAACCTTGCGATCGTATGAATGGTGTCGCCTTCAGGCATCGCGCCGGCTCCGCGCCACGCAAGCGTATCTTGCCCTAGCGCTATGGCTCATCGTGCTTTTCGACTGCCGTCTCTGTCATAGACGTAGCCGCCCCAGCGCCACACGCGTGAGCGCGACCGGCGTATCGTCCCCCGGCACGTGCGCTACACCAGGCGGTTGCACATCGATGAGGCCACGATAATCAAGCGCATATCCCGCCGCGCGAAAATCGTCCAACAGCAGCGAGTCTGACGCCGGCACGCCGTCGATTTTCTCTATGACCAGCATGCCCCGGGATGCACGCTTTGGCAGGTGCCGCAGGGCTTGCAGCGCCGCGCCCAGTGCGCCTTCCTCGTCGCGTATCACTGTCGGAAAGGTCAACACGCTGCGACCCCGCGGTCCCAGAAAAAGAACCGGCCGGCCACGCGCAAGCAGCAGCCAGGCACCTGCCACACGTCGCGGTTTTGCACGCTCCGGATTGCGAACTTCGGGCCACTGGACCAAGCCGCCGTAGGGGTTGGCCGGGTCCATCGCCGCTAAGACCTCGATGCTCTCTTGGGTCACGCTTTGGTCGCGCTCCTCGGCATCTTGCCGGCCGGCGCGCAGCCGGTCGATGGCCCCGGGGTAGGCGAATTGCGCGCCGGCTAGACCCTCGACGAAGTACCCGCGCCGCACACGCCCCTGCTCCTCCATTTCCCTCAACACCTTGTAGACCGGCGCGAATCCACCCGGGGTCTCCTCGCCCTGTGCACACTGCCGGCTGACCACACCGTACCGCTCCAGCAGCAGCTTGGCGCGTGCAACGGCCTGTGCGGTCGGGTTCGCTTTTGCCGGCACCAGCCCGGCGACAAGCGACCAGCGCCCGCCCGCGAGCAGCTCGCCGGTCTTGCGTCGCGCGCGGCCTCGCCTGGGCGTGGTGCGGCCCAGATCACGCAGCGGTGCGAAGGTGTCATTCGTGACCTGTCCCGCCCAAACTAGGTCCCACAGCGCTTCGCGTAGCTCCTTTGCCGTGTGTTGCGCGACGTCTTGCGCCGCCGCAGCCTCTATCTCGGTTAGAAACGATGCCCCGCTCTTTTCCAAGCACTGGAGGATGGCGGCGTGCAGCGGGCTCGGGGGCTCATAGTCCACGGGCGCTCTCAGCAGGTCTCTGATTTCGTGACGAAGATACAACGCGACCCGGCCATCGCGCGCACCGCTGGCGCCACGACCGACCCAAACCACGGCACCCGTGGCCGCGAGCATATCCAGCATGTCCTGTCTAAAGCCCGCTACCCGGCGTGGCAATACGACCGTGCTCCAGAAGGACCAGGGCAAGGCGATGTCCTGTAGCTGACCGATCGCCTCTTGCAATCGCTCCGCGCCTTGTCTGTCGCTGCCTACCCCCTGCCAGCGCGGCAGGAACAACGCCAGTGTCGGCGTGTCCACCGCCGCGACCTCGTCGCGTAGCCGCGCGAGGTTGCGGCGTTTGAGGCGTCGCAGCACTTCCGCATCGCACCAGTCCAGCTCCACACCGCCGGGTCGAATCTCGCCACGCACCAGCACACCCTTGGTCTCCAACATGCCGAGCACGGGCTCGAGCTGCGCGCTGCGAAGCTCGAAGCGTGTGGCGGGCGCGCGTGTCAGAAAGGGGCCGCTGTGACGCGCGTAGCGTTTGAGCAGTGTCTCCAGAGGTCGCTCGACCGGGAGAAGAAAGGCATCGGGTAACCCCCGCGGGGGTGATATGCCCAGCGCGTCACGATACAACGCGGCATCCTCGGCCGCGATCCAACGCCGCTCACCGGCGATGTTGACCACGACGGCGCGACGCTGCTCGGCCAGCGTCGCCAGCCAGTGGGCCGGGTCGCTTTTCGCGCGCAGCGCAAGCTCGGGCTCAGCGAGATCGCCAAGCCGTCGCAGAATGTCGTGCAGCTCGTCGGCGTCGCGGGCGCGGTAATCCTCGGCGAGGAACTGCAGCTCGGCCTCCAAGGTCGCGAGCACGTCGGCGTCGATCAGCTCTCGCAGCTCCGCTTGACCCAGCAGCTCACCGAGCAGTGCGCGGTCGAGGGTAAGCGCCTGTGCCTTGCGCTCCGCGAGCGGTGCGTCTTGCTCGTACAAATAGGCGGCCACATAGGCAAACACCAGCGAACGTGCAAACGGCGACGCCGAGCGTGTCTCGACGTCATCCACCAAGATCGCACGGCTGCGGATGTCGGTCAGAAGCCGCTTCAGACCCGGCAAGTCAAACACGTCACCAAGCGCTTGACGGTAGGTCTCGATGACGATCGGAAAGTTTGGATAGCGTCTTACCGTCGCCAGCAGGTTCTGGGCTTTGAGCCGTTGCGCCCACAGCGGCGAGCGTTGGCCCGGCAAACGACGGCGCAACAGCAAGGAGCGCACCGCGTTTTCTCTGAACAACCCGGCAAACAGCGAGGTGCCGGCGAGCTGGTCGGTAACCAACTCTTCGACCTGGTCCGGGTCCGGGAGCAAGGTATCCAGCGAGGGCCCTTCGTCCACGTCGGCGAAACGCAGCACGATCCCATCGTCGGTGTACATCACCTGCATCTCCATGTCGCTCATATCACCAAGCGTGCGCTCGAGCGCCATTGCCCAGGGCGCGTGGATGCGGGCGCCGAAGGGGGTAAGTATGCAGATGCGCCAGTCGCCGAGCTCGTCGCGGAAGCGTTCGACCACGATGGTCCTGTCTGTCGGCAATGTGCCGGTTGTCGCCTTTTGCTCCGCGATGTAGACGGCGAGATTGCGTGCGGCGAAGGCGTCCAGCGGTGTGTTCGCTTCCAGCCAAGACCGCATGCGCGTCTCGCCGAGTCCGTCAAGCTCGCGCAAAAAGGCGCCGATGGCACGGCCGAGCTCCGCCGGGCGCCCGGGTCCGTCACCGCGCCAAAACGGCAGGCGGCCCGGCTCCCCGGGCGCGGGTACGACCAACACCCGGTCGCGGGTGATGCCTTCGACCCGCCAGGTGCTCGCCCCGAGCATGATGTTATCGCCGAGGCGCGTTTCGAACACCATCTCTTCATCCAACTCGCCGACCCGTGGTCCGTCTTCCCCGAGGTGCACACCGTAGGCCCCGCGGTCGGGGATGGTGCCGGCGTTCATCCGCGTGACCATGGCGGCGCCGCGGCGTGGTGAGAGCACGTCCCGGCTCCGGTCCCAGGCCAGCAGCGGGCTGAGATCGGCAAAGTCCGAGGACGGGTAGTGGCCGGAGATCATGCTGAGCACGGCTTCCAACGCGTTTCGCGATAGCTCGCGATAGGACCACGCGCGGCGCACCACGCCCTCGATCTCGCCCACGCTGAGCGGCGATTGGCAGCACATGGCGACGACCTGCTGGGAAAGCACGTCCAGCGGGTTGGACGGCACCTCCAGCGCTTCGAGCTCCGCCTCTTGCATCCGCCTGGAAACCACCGCGCACTCGAGCAAGTCGCCGCGGAACTTTGGAAAGATCTTACCCGTGCTGACTTCGCCGACGCCGTGGCCGGCCCGGCCGACGCGTTGCAAGCCCCGGCCCACCGACCCGGGCGACTCGACCAGCAGCACGAGGTCTACGCCACCCATGTCGATACCGAGCTCCAAAGAGCTGGTCGCCACGATCCCGCGGATCGTGCCCAACTTTAGGCCTTCTTCTATCTCGGTACGCTTGTCATGCGAGATGCTGCCGTGGTGCGCGCGCACCAGCTTCTCTTCGGCCAGCTCGTTGAGCTTTTGCGCCAGGCGCTCGCACAGCCCGCGGCTGTTGACAAAGATGATGGTCGAGCGCCGCTCGCGAATCGTCTCCAATAGTGCCGGGTAGATCGCGGACCAAATGCCACGCTCGGCTTGGGGTGTGCCGACTTCGCGCGCGAAAGTCTCGCCAAGGATGGAACCGCCGCGTGAGCGCGCGTTGCCCGGCTCGGGCACGTTTTGCATGTCGGGGACCGGAACCCGGACCTCGAGGTCCAGTGCCGGCCTTGCCGAGCAGTCGACGATGCTCACCGGTCTCGCGCCGCCGAGGAAACGGGCAACGGCATCGAGCGGCCGCACGGTGGCGGAGAGCCCGATGCGCTGCGGCTCGTGCTCGGCCAACTCCACGACGCGTTCCAAAGACAGCGCCAGATGCGCACCGCGCTTGGTCGATGCGAGCGCATGGATCTCATCGACGATGATGGTTTGCACCGAGGCGAGCGTGGCGGCCGCCTTGGACCCGAGGATCAGGAACAAGGACTCGGGCGTGGTGACCAAGATGTCGGCGGGCTCCTTGGCCTGCCGCTGCCGTTCGCGCTGTGGCGTGTCGCCCGTGCGCACTGCGACCTTGAGCGGGCGAAAGGGCAGCTCGAGCCGTTCTGCAACACGCACAATACCCGTGAGGGGTGCGCGCAGGTTGCGCTCGATGTCATAGACGAGCGCCTTGAGCGGCGAGACATAGAGCACGCGCACGCCGTTCGGCGTGTCCTCGGGCAAACGGCCGAGGTAGTCGATGCCGGCCAGGAAGGCGGCAAGCGTCTTGCCGCTCCCGGTTGGCGCAACCAGCAGCGAGTGTTCACCGGACATGATCGCGCTCCACCCCCGCTGTTGTACCTCGGTCGGCTCGGGGAAGTTGTCGTCAAACCAGCGCTGTGTTGCTTCGTGGAACAAGATGGCTTTCCTGGTGACGTCTCCGGGCGCGCGTCAGGGTGCGCCGCCGCCCTGGCGGGCGTAGAGCTGGCGAACGGTGTCGATGGTATCAGCCTCGGCGGGCCCTTTGTCATGTCGATACCGTTTCACCCGTGCAAAGCGCAGCGCCATACCGGCCGGGTACTGTGGGCTTTGTTGGATCTCGTTCACGGCGATTTCGGCAACCAGCTCGGGGCGCACTTGCACGACCCGCTCGCTGCGTGCGACCTCGAGCTCGAGCAGCCGCTTTGTTTGCCACTCGAGCAGCTTGTCGGTCAGCCCTTTGAAGGTCTTGCCGAGCATGACGACGCTACCGTCTCGCGGGTCCCGGGCCCCCAGATGGAGGTTGGAGAGCCAGCCGCGGCGCCGCCCGCTGCCCCACTCGGCCGCCAGCACAATCAGGTCCAAGGTATGCGCTTGCTTGACCTTTAGCCAATCGGCACCCCGGCGGCCGGCCGCGTAGTGGCTCGCGAGCGACTTTGCCATGATGCCTTCGTGTCCGCGTTCCAGCGCTTGGGCGAGAAACGCGGTCGCCACATCCACGCGGTCACTCACCGTGCGGGGCACCAGGAGCTCGGTGGGAACGCCGTCGGCCAGGCTCGCAAAACGCTCGCGCGCCGCCCGGTCGATGAGGGTGTCGTCGTCCCGGTACAAGCAATCGAACAAGAAAACGTTTAGCGGGAGCGTCCTGCGCATCCGGTCGACATCGCTCTTGCGCCCAAAGCGCCGCATGGTGACCTGGAAGGGGAGCGGTCGGCCATTGTGCAACGCGACGACCTCGCCGTCCAGAATCAAGCGACGCGATGGCAAGCCAAGCACGGCATCGACGACCTCGGGAAGCCTGGCGGTGACGTCGTGCAAGCGCCGGGAGAAGATCCTGACCTCGTTGTCGTCTTTGTGGATCTGGACCCGGGCGCCGTCCAGCTTGTACTCGAGCGCGGCTTCGCCCAAAAGCGTGATGGCCTCGTCCATATCCTGCGCGGGTTGTGCGAGCATCGGCTGCACCGGTGAAAGCGGCTGCAACCGGAACCGCGCCAAGCCGGCTTGACCCTCGGTAAGCGCGGCGCTCGCGACGCTGGCGGCGTCGCCGGCGAGCATCACCGCTCGGCGGACCTGGTCGGCGGGTAGTCTTGCCGCATCCGCAACGGCCTCGACCAAAATGCCTTCGAGCGCGCCATGGCGCACTTCGCCAAGAATCAAACGCACGAGAAAGTCCCGCTCCTCGGTGCTTGTACGAGCAAAGAGCGCACCGAGGCGCACGCGTCGCGCGTGCTGCGAGCCCTTGCCCTGCGTCTCGGCAATAATCTGGAAGGTGTCGTCCAGCTCGTGTAGCGTCAGGCACGATTCGTGGGCGCCGGTACCGGCGGCCAGCGTGCGGAGTATGGCCGGGCCTAGACCGATGCGGCCTTGTGGCAAGGTACCGCACAAGTAGCTTACAACCAGCCCGACCTCATCCGGCGCGGCTTCGCGCAGGCACTCGCTTAGAACTGCGCGCTTCGCGAGACGGCTGCGTGTGGACGCCACACGAAGTGACACCCGTACGAGGTGCGATAAGAGCATGAGGACGACACGCTGTCTTTGGACGCTAAATCTTACAGCGTCGCCGAGCGCGAGTGTGGCCGCCGGCGGGTGCCATGGGAGGCGTTAGCCAGGCACCGCGCCTCCGGCGCGGCTCGGCCGTGCTCGCGGTGTGACCAAGGTGGCGCTGGCCGGGTGCGGGTCGGCGCATTTCATACGCTGCCCGTCGAACAGGCTGTAACCCTCTTTCTCCTCGAGATAGCTCAACAGGTCGACTAAGTGATGCTGCGCCTCGGCGAGCCGCTCCCGTCCGCCGATGTCATCGGCCGTATTTGCCGTGCGCAGCGTCTCGAGGCTTTGTGTCACCGCGACGCTCTCCGGCATGCGCTCGGAGGACCTGACGAGGTCTCTGAACTCGTAGTAGGACATGGTATCCATCTCATGACCGTACTCGCCTTCCAGGCTGTGCATGACCATTTTGCCAAGCGCTTTTTGCTCGGCGGGCAAGAAATTGAAGGCGCCAATGGAATAGCCGGTCTTGGAGGTCGCAAACGATCTGCGCACGGCCATCGCCATGCGCATAACGACCGGGTCCTGTGTGTAGGGACCATAACGGTTGACCGCCGTCAGCCAACCAAAGAACCGGACCAGCAAGTATAGCGTCTCTTCCGCATAGGACCCATCCGGGTAGCGGTCACGCAAGGCGGGCAGACCATCGAGCTCGAGCAGCTTGTAGATGCGGCTCTGCAGGTCTTCGCAGGCCGACAAGAACGGGTTCACATAGAGCGCTGTAATCCGTTGACGCTCTTTCTGGCGCTCCAGCGAGTGCTGATGCGCCCATGTCAACACCGCCCACACGGCCGTCGCCGCGGGGACCAGCCATGCCATCGAGATTCTCATCCTCTAATCCCTTTGCCGCCCTGGGTGGTCAATAGTATCTCACGATGAGCATGAGCCGGTAAGTGGAGCGGCCTCAACCATTGGCATGGATCAAGTCTTGTACATGATTTTGGCGGGCTATCAGGCCTGTGCGCCGGCGTCGGGCTGGTCACCCGGTTGCATGGTCTGCTCGACCAGCCACTCCAGATAATCGAGCCGTTGTATGGACTGCTCGATGCGAAACTCCAAGCCCTCGTCCACTTCGTCGATCACAGTCAGCAGGTCCAGATAAAAAAACGGATAAAAGCTATCGAGATAGCGTACGCCCTCGCTACGGTCCAATACGAGGTTCTCACCGCCATACAGGTCGATCACCATGCCCCGCTCGTCCAGCCAGCGTCGCGCGCATTGGACAAAGTGCGCGAGCTGGTGCCGGGAGCGGGGCTGATGTCGTAACAGCGGTACCGCCTCTTCGCGGTTCACCGGGTGCGCAAGGTCAAACCACGGCTTGCATGTACGGGCAAACACAATGGCGCTTGGCACACCGTTGATCTCGGTCGCCACAAAGATCGACTCGGGCACGATCTCGTCCAGCTCGGTGCGCAGCGTACGGTATTGCTTTGCCAGCACTTGTACCTCGCGTAGTGTGCAGCGTCGCTTGCCGACCTTGAGGATGAAGTCGAGCGGTCTCGCGCGGCCCGCCTCGATGATGCGCCCGATGCTACGCCATACATCGCAGTGGAAACCGATCTTCGAGACCAGTGTGAAGGGCATCTCCTGCCCCTTCAAACAGGCCACATCTTTTGCTAAGCGGTCGGATTCCGTGGACATTGCGTGACCCCGAGCGATGCTACGCTCGCGTGTTGCCCCTAGGCTTTTTGCCGGTGGGGCGGCGCCTATTTCCAATCGGGACCAAGCAGCCGCAGATATTTCCCGGGGATGAGCCAGGGGAAACCACTGCCTTGGAAGCGGACGCCCAAGCAGACCGACCCTTTGGCCGACACGATCTGGCCGATGTCACCGGGGGTCGGGCCTACCGCCTCGAAGTCGATGGGGCAATCGTCCTTTAGCTTGACCCGGTCGCCGGTGCGGAAGTGGTGTACGCAGTGCATGATGATTTCTCCGTATGGATGAATCATCTATGGTCATATGCGAATTTCGTGCCGAGGGGATAACTCGCCAAATCAGGGGCTTGCAATGGCGAGCAGCCACGTCCGTGCACCGCTTCCGTGCACCACCTCCCGAGAACGCCCCGGCCTGGTGTGGCGCAACCAACCGCTATTGCTTTCGCTGCTTGGCGGTCTTTAGCTCCGTCTTGGCTTTTTCCACCGCCATACGCGCGCGGTCGACCCGCTCGAAATAGCATTCTTTGAGCCGCCGGTAGCCCGAGGCCGTCCTTTGCCAATCGTCGTCGCCTTACTCGGAGGCCGTCTGCAGATTCTTCCTCTGCGCGGATTGGATGCTCGCTGCACGCTCTGCCGCGGGTCGCCTCGTTTTCCTGGCTTATTTGGTCGGCCGCTTCGACGATCTCCTGCTCACGCCGGCGCGCCTCGCTTTGCTGCTCGGCGCTGGGGCCAGCTTTGAGCTGCACTTGCTCCACCCTTTGCGCGTCTGAAGGCGGATGTGTGGAATAGGTGACGTTCCCGGCCGTGTCCTCGCTCTTTCAACGGGTGTCGACGCTGAGCATAAGCAGCCCCCCCAACAGGACGCCCCGCTTCGCCGGTGCACGAGGTACGCCGCTCGAGCCACTGACCTTGGGATTGGGGCGCAGATTATTCGGTGAGCGCACCCAAACAGCAAGATTGCAAGAACATCAAAGGCGAGCTTGGGCTTACAATGGAGCGCTCGAGGCGGTGAGCGATCGCGCCTCGTTGTCCGTTAGACAAAAAGTACGGAGGATGTGAGAAATGACAAACCGCAAGGAACACCTGGAGAAGTTCAAGGCCAAGCTGGACGAATGGAATGCCGATATCGACGAGCTCGAGGGCAAGGCGCGTGAGTCTCAAGCTGATATGGAGGCGCAATACCACAAGCAAGTCGAGGAGCTCAAGAAAATGCGCGATGACGCGCAGAAGCAGTACGCCGAGATGCAGGATGCAGCCGCGGATGCCTGGGACGCGCTCGCGGAGGGCGGCGAGAAGGCATGGCAGGCGTGGAGCCACGCGTTTGCGGATGCGCGCTCCCGCTTCGAGTCCAAAGACTGACGCAATGCTGCAAAAGTTCGAGCGCTATCCGCTCACCTTCGGGCCGACGCCAATCGAGAAACTGAATCGCCTGTCGGCGGCGCTTGGTGACAAAGTCCAAATCTACGCAAAGCGCGAGGATTGCAACTCCGGGCTTGCCTTTGGCGGAAACAAAATCCGCAAGCTGGAGTACATCGTCCCGGACGCGCTGGCCTCAAACGCGGATACTTTGGTCACCATCGGTGGGGTGCAGTCGAATCACACTCGCCAGGTCGCGGCGGTGGCGGCCAAGCTGGGGATGAAGTGCCGGCTGGTTCAAGAGAGCTGGGTCCCGTTCCCCGACGCGGTATACGACCGCGTCGGGAACATCTTGATGAGCCGCGTGATGGGCGCCGAGGTCGAGCTGGTCGACGAAGGCTTCGATATCGGGATACGCGAAAGCTGGGAACGCGCGCTCGAGGACGTCAAGTCAAAGGGAGGTAAGCCCTATCCGATTCCGGCGGGTGCGTCGGTGCACAAGCTCGGTGGGCTTGGTTTTGTCGGCTTTGCCGAAGAAGTCCGCGAGCAGGAAGCACAGCTTGGTTTCGCGTTCGACTACATCATCGTTTGCACCGTCACCGGCTCTACGCATGCCGGGATGGTGGTGGGGTTTGCAAAGGACGGCCGGGCGCGCCGGGTCATCGGTATCGATGCGTCGGGCACGCCCGAGCAGACCAAGGCGCAGGTGCTGGACATCGCCCGCAACACCGCGGACCTGGTCGAGCTGGGTCGGGAGATCAACGCGGACGATGTGGTCTTGAACAAGGACTACGCCTACCCCGCCTACGGTGTTCCCTCGAAGGAGACCAACGAGGCGATCCGTCTTTGTGCACGTACCGAGGGGATGATGACGGACCCGGTGTACGAGGGGAAATCGATGCAAGGCCTCATCGACCTCGTCCACAAGGACTTCTTCCCGGTGGGTTCGAAGATTCTTTACGCGCATCTTGGCGGAGTGCCTGCGATCAACGGATACAGCTACCTCTATCGCAACGGATGACACTGCAGCTATTTCGGGGACAGTTTACTTAATTCTCCCTCGGAGCTGCGCGGAGCGTCTACAAACGACGAAGCCATCCGCGCAGCGCCAAAGAACCAAAGTCGAACATCGATGCGCCTCAGCCTGGATGATCGGGTCTGGACCGAGCGCCGAGCTACTGCCTCGTCTGAACCGCCCGGTGCTTGAAGGAATCACGTCTAAAGCTGTATAGCGCGCCCGGGTCGACGGCCACGTCCACGATAGCCGGCTTGTTGCACTCGAGCGCCGCCTGGATTGCTTCTCCAAGTTCGTCAATTCGCTCGACACGAAAACCCGCCGCTCCGTACAGCGCCGCTGCCTTGTCGAAGGGTGGGCTGCTAACGTCCGCGCCGATATAGCGTTCGCCAAAGAAGTCGCGCTGATAGGCCTTCTCTGCCCCCCAGCATTGATTGTTCATCACCACCGTTACCGTGTTGATGCCGTGGTCGACGGCGGTGCTGAGCTCCGAGACGGTCATGCCAAAACCGCCGTCACCCATCAGGCTCACGACGGGCCGTTCGGGACGCGCCACTTTGGCGCCCAGGCCGCAGGCAAATGAGAAACCCACGAGCCCGAAGTCCAAAGGCGTGAACAAGCAGGGCGGCTCGAAATAGTTGAGCGCATCGGTCGCCTGTAGGCACAGCGTCCCGGCGTCCATGGTGACCACTGCGCTCTTCGGCAACACGTCGCGTAAGACCTTGAACAACCCCGAAGGCTGTATGGGGTGGGCGTCGAGCGCAGCTTCGGCATCGCGCTTGTGCAAATACGCGCTGCGTTCCTCGGTGAAGCGCCGTGTCCACGCCTCCACGGCGTCGCGCTGTTGTAGCGGCGCCAGCGACTCGTGCAGCTGGCGCGCCACGGTGGGCGCGTCCGCCCATATGCCGACCGCGACCGGGAAGTAGCGGCCGATCGCCGTCGGCTCGAGCTCGACCTGGATAATGGCGGCGTCTTTGTTGATGTTGTCGTAAGAGTAAAACGTGGAGTTGAATCCGAGGCGCGTCCCAAGCGCCAAGATTACGTCCGCTTCTTTGGCAAGCCTCGAAGCCACCTTATTGCCGCGCGGTCCCATCTGACCGGCATTCAACGGATGTTCAAAGGGGATGGCATCGCCGTGACCGGGCGCGGTGACGATGGGTGCGTTGAGCGTCTCGGCGAGCGCCAGCGCAGCGGTGTGTCCGCCAGTGTTCTTGATACCGCCCCCCGCGACGATCACCGGCTGCCCCGCGCCGCGCAGCAAGCTTGCTGCTCGCTCTATGGCATCGGCCGCGCCCGCGGGTACGTTTTGCGAACGATAAGACCGCGGGTCCTGAAAGGGTGGGAACTCGGTGGTGGTCGACAAGACGTCGCGCGGCATATTGAGCTGCACCGGTCCACGTCTTGGCGTCATCGCCACGCGAAACGCCTCGCGAAACATCTCCGGTACGCGCTCCGCCTGCGTTACCGTCCAGGTCTTTTTTGTCACCGGAGCGAACAAGGACTGCTGGTCCACCTCTTGAAACGCGTCGCGGTAAACATGGCCCGTAGAAAGGGCGCCGGCGATGGATACGACGGGAGAGAAGGCGGCGGCCGCTTGTGCAAGACCGGTCACGAGATTGGTCGCGCCCGGGCCATTCTGCCCGGCGAGGATTACACCGGCTCGGCCCGACGCGCGCGCGTAACCATCGGCCATGTGCGTGCCCGTGCGCTCGTCATGGACGCCGATAAAACGGATGTCCTTGGCGTCGTAGAGCGCGTCGAACAGCTCCATTGTCGCCGAACCGATGAGACCGAACACATGCCCCACCTTTTCCGCTCTTAGAGATTCAACGGCGGCCTGACCGCCCGACAGCGTGTGCACGCTCATCAAGCGAACGCGGGTATGACCTCGGAGCAGAACAGCTCGAGCGAGCGTCTTTGCTCCTTGAGCCCCAGCCCCATGCTCGCGTAATAGATGAACTCGTCAACGCCAAGCTCTTCATAACGCTTTAGCTTGGTGATCACTTGATCGGGTGTGCCAAACATCAGGTTCTCGCTGAGCATTTGCGGGTTGTACTCGTCGCGGTTGGCAAGACTCTCGAAGGGGATCTGCTTTGGGAACCCGTTCTCCACGTCGCCCAAGTTCTTGAATAAGTTCTCGAACTGGCTGAGCTGGCGCTGCGCGGCTTTGACGGGTACTTCCCACTCGTCCTTGGTATCGTAGACCGCTGTGTGTCGCATCATCGCAAAGACCGGTTGGGCACAGGCGGGGTTCGCCGACATGGCCTCGTCCAGCCTGGACTTGTAGAGCTCGGCCTCCGAGAAGGGTCTGGTCAGTGGCCAGGACATGATGTTGCACTCTTGCTTGATGGCGTAGTCGTAGGTACCCGGCGACCGCGCGGCTACCCAGATGGGCGGGTGTGGTTTTTGCACCGGCTTCGGTACCGAGGTGGCGGTGGGGAACGACCAGAACTCGCCGTCGTGCTCGTAGTCGCCGGCCCACAGCGCCTTGAGGGCCGGGAGCATCTCGTGCATATAACGCCACCCATCGGATTGCTTGAGCCCGGGGTGCATCCGGTCGAACTCACGCTGGTACGCGCCCGAGCCGATCCCGAACTCGAGCCGGCCGCCGCTGATGAGGTCGGTTAACGCCGCTTCCCCGGCAAGGTTGATCGGATGCCAATAGGCAGCCACCGCGACCGCGGTGCCAAGACGCACGCGCTCGGTGTGTGCAGCCCACCAGGTCAAGATCTGGAATGGGTTTGGCGCGATGGTCATCTCCAGAGCATGATGCTCCGCCGCCCACACGATGTTGAACCCGCCCCGGTCGGCCATTTGCACCATCTCTAGCGTATGACTCGCCACGTCCGCCATATCCCGGCTCTCATCGATACGCTCTAGATTGATCGCCATCTGAAATTTCATTCCAAATCCCTTTCCCTATCTACGCCTCAGCGCTTGATACCTTAGTTCTACCGGCAATTCCAGTCGGAGCAGCATGCGTGGCAAACGCGGACATGCCGTGGACATTCGAAGAGGCTGAACGTACCGGGCTCGAGC
>CAJHYW010000194.1_pt1 | contig 98643 bp, 99 predicted proteins | sample 9198811 | NCBI WGS metagenome assembly CAJHYW01 (sample SAMEA7708378, study PRJEB35096) | sediment metagenome | biome: marine neritic benthic zone biome [ENVO:01000025]; feature: sediment [ENVO:00002007]; material: shallow marine sediment [ENVO:03000034] sea grass bed [ENVO_01000059] ...
CGCCCCTATCTCTTATCGCGCGTCGATGGCCCACACGGTTAGACGATTTCGTTCTCGATCCTACGGTGCTGGTAAATCCCAGTGTGGTCAAACCCGAGCGGTCCCCGTATGGAGATCACTCCTGGGGCTGACGCTCAATCTGCTGTAGTTCGTCATTCACGAAATAGAGAATGACGGTCACCTGCCCGGGCTGATTCTCGTAGTACCAGCGGTTCTCGCCTTTCGTCGTGGGTGGTCCGCATGTCTGCAAAACCACTTCCTTTGTCGTACCGACACCGGTCTCGACCATGCCTTCACCGCAGCTGAACATTTGCGCGCTCGCGCTTCCAGTGACTGATAGCAGGAGCGGAAGCACCAACATAAGAAAGGAATGTTTCATAGTCATTTCCTCCTAAGCCGTTTATCTGCGTACAGATACACACGACGAGCCCAGGGCCGCTTGCAAATCCCACGTCAACATCTCTCCTTGGCTAAGGCGCAGGCGTGTTCACCAATGCGATGCATGTTGCGCGCTTAGCGTCGCCGCTCCCTAAGCCGGCAGCCGCAGCCGCCACCAGCTATTGGTCACTCGATAGTCTTGTCTCCCTAGGCGATCTCCCTCACCAGTGAAGCTCAAAACCGGCGATGGGACCCTGATAAGTCACGTCGTAGGTAAACCGTGTGACCCCGCTGCCCGTCTCGTAGTCGTAGCCCAGCCATTTATAGCCTGCATCGAGTGAGAGCCACTCCTTCACCCGATAGCTCAGCAGCAAAATCGAGCTCCAGGTCAGGTCCGCTTGCCCGGCACCTATATCAGCCCGGCCGGTCAGCCTCCAGTTGTCGTTCTTTCCGAAGCGCTGCCCTAAACGCACACCGCCAAACCCATCCACCCAAGTCTCATCGATGCCGATGACCGGTGCCAGCTGCAAGGACCCCGACAGAAACGATGTACGCGCGCCGGCGAGCACCTCGACCGACGGCGATGCCTGTCGGAGACGATAGCTGGCACCAACCTCCCATATGGCGTTTTTTACCGACGCGCTGAGTGGTATCCCACCTGGGCCCGTGGTCTTCGGCCCAAGGTCGAGGTACATGAAGTCGGTGAACAAGGCTATTTTCTTTCTTCTTGCCTGGGCGTGAATCGTGAAAATGCCCTCGAGATTCTCCAACGCATCCCGAAATGTGACATTCAACGGTGCCGTCACAGGGCCGAGGCTACTGGTGCCGGAAATACCCGCCGCCCAAATATAAAACGGGGCGACCAGAAACTGCCATTTGTCCGTTTCCGCCTCGGCCGGCACCGCCTTAGCGTTGTCGTCTTGCGGGTTTGACTCACCAGCGGCGGGACCCGTCGCAAAAAAGTAAACGCACAGCAGCAACACTATCTGAGAGGTCAACCGTTTCATTGTCATCCCTCCATTTTTCCGGTCGGTGCGGCACGACCGTTGCGCCCGCGTGGGCTGGACCCGCATGCCATCGCGTGATTCAACAGCAACCGATGTGTGTCCCGATGCAACATTCGGCCTATATATGCCGACCTTCTAGGATCTTGCCGCGCATGTTGGCGGTCCGATAAGCATCGACGTTCTTCAGCTTGTACTCCCCGTCGGCCTGATACCATTCATAACAACGTCTCGCACGCCGTCAAAGAATACCTTCCACTGGATGCAATACTGGTCGCCACCTCACTTTCGGAGCTGTCCTGCCATGCACTGGTCAAAGCCGCGATCGCCGACATCATGCCTCGCGCTGCAGTATTCGCGCGCTTTGCGTAGGTCTTCCTCACCGAGATCGTGGGCAGTGGCGAGCAAAGGAAATACGAGAGCCAGTATGGCTAGGTAGTTTCTCATCGGGTCACTCCTTCGTTGTCAGAGGGTCTTTACTTGCTGCATGGTGTCGATGCACTCGGGATCTCGCGTCACTAGACCGGTGAAACATCTGGCCCTGGCGGTCATGCCATTACGCGCCTGCCAAACCCTTTTGCCGCCACAACTATATTTATGGCCAACGCGCGCCAAGGCGTCTATTCGGTCAACTACCTAGGGTACGTACGTGGTCGTAAACCGTCCGGACGTCACGATTCGAAGAGCTCTATGCCATCGCAAAAGGTTGAGGCTACGCTCGCCCGCGCGACCTTGAATAAAATGACTCATCTCGGGATGCCCGATGGTTACTGCATTGCATAAAGTCAACGTTGCACCGTTGCGGCCGGCTACGAACCGCGTCATGCAACAAGGTCCAGGTATCCTCAACTCTGGCTCCATGCGGCATGGGTCTTGGTGGGTGATCTTACCATCGTCCTCACCGTCTTGGCCGCCTCGCGGGTTACCCCTGCGCCGCCGACCCCTTTTTCGTCACACCTTCTTCGGCTTCCAGCTCTTTTTGCAAGAAGTAGTTCAAAAATGTTCGAATCGCTGCGATCGCGGCCAGCTTTACCAACGCTTCCATGGAGGGCGCGATGGTTGTTGCCACGATGTCTGCCGCGAGCTGAAACTCCAGGGCGAGAACAAGCCAGCGACCGAATCGAAGACGCAACGCGACCAAATACTTGGAACGATCTCGATGCTTGAGTCCCTCGAACGCCAGTTTCGATGTCGCCACCAAACCGAGGGCCACACATAGCACGGCGACGGATTCGAGGATCAACTTGAGCACGGTGACAACCGAGCCCAAAGTCATTTCTAGAGGCTCAATCCACTCCATATCTTGACGAGCAGCAGTAGGGTCGGATGGTCCATGGGTTCGAGTCCTAGACCGGTGCGTTCAGCGTTTCCGCTGACCGGAAGCCAGTCGATTTTCCCGCGGGGCCCAAGCGCGATGCGTGTCGTCATCTGCGCTTCGATGGCCCCGGGGGTGCGGACGCGGGTCTGACGGCGTGCGTCAGGTCGAACACGACTTGGTCGTACTGCCACAGCCGTTCGAAGAACTGGAGGGTGTGGGCCTCGCCGCTTTCGCGCTGCGCAATGCGTGAGATCTCGCCGATAGAGCGCTTCCCGTCAATGGCACCAAGCAGCCGGTCTTGCAGTGCATCGATGGGGAGGGCGAGATCGGGGTAGGGGTGTGCCCGGTTGATGAGAACGGCGACGTAACCGGGGGGCACCCGCTCGCGGATGTCGAGTGTCCACGGCAGACGAAGAGGAACATAGTCCCGCCAGCCGTCGCGGTCGAAGGCGATCGGCTGGATCTCGCCCACGCGATCGTCGCGGTAAACGATGACGTTGTGCATGACCATCGTGCCACGCAAGAGCTCCACCGCCGCATGCTGTAATTGTGGGGTAAGTGCAGCGAGACGTGCGGCGTGTGGCGTGCGCGCCACAACCCCGCACTGCGCGAGATAGGGCGCCTGCTCGTACCAACGCCCGAACGTCGTGCCGCAGCGCTCGAGCCATGCGTACAGCTGCGGGACGGTGTAGGCGCGATCTTGAGGATGCAGGAGCGCATCGGCGAGTGCATCGGGCTGCCTGAAATCCTTCGCCCGGCTCAACACGCAGGCGATTGGATGGTCGGCGGGGAGCGCCCCGATGGTGGTCGCGAGGTCGCGCAGCTCCTCCTCCGCGGTGCTCACCTCGAGCAGCCGGCAGTACTCCTGCATCATGTAAATGCCGGTTCGACCATAGGCAGCGTAGACCATCAGGTGCATTGCGCCCTCGGGCTCGAGTACATCACGCAGCGCCCGAAGGCCGATATCGGGGTCGGGTAAGTGATGGAGCACGCCGGTGCAGACGACTTGATCGAACCGGCGCCCAAGCTCCTCAACCGCCTCGATCGGGAGCCGGTGGAGCTCAAGATTATCCAGTGCATACTTGCGCTTGAGATCGCGCGTGTAGCCCAGGCTCGTCTCACTTATGTCGATGGCGGTGACCCGGGCATCGGGCTCGCGAAGCGCATACGTGGCCGCCTGAGAGGTGCCGCAGCCGGCAACCAGGATTTCCAAGTTGTCGCGTGGCTTCTCGGTTGGCCACAGCAGGTGAACCAATGCCCGGCGCCGCTCTGGGTTGCGGTACAGTTCGCGGTGGCGATCCAGATCGGTGATCGGTGCCGGGTACGGAAGCCGTTCGTAGAAGGCGCGGACCGCCTCGGCAGCGTTACTCACTGTCGCGGCGCTTTGCGGTTGCGAAGACTCGTCGTGTTGGTCGCGTTTTGCACGGTCCGTGTTTAAGACTCCTTCCGATGTGCCCGCTGACCGCGTCACATCTCGGGACGATGAGAGCGCCGGCCTCTATCCCTCGACGAGGCCCCCGACAGACCCGCGCGCATTACGGGTCTGTCGGGGGATGGGTCCAGTGACGTCGGAACCTCCAGGCAAAGCCGTCACTGGCTCTTGGACGTACCCTCTTGGAGCTTGGCCAAGACCTGGTCCAAGCTGAAGCTCGCCGCCTTCTGGCGCGGCGGGTACTCCACGAAGGTGCGCAAGAAATCTCCGACGAGTTTCTGTGCCGGCACGTACAGATACACGTGGTCGAAGATCCAGTCCCAGTACGTGTTCGAGGTGATGTCCGCCCGCTCGTAGGGGTCGGTGCGCAGGTTAAAGAGCTTTGGCACTCGCAACGTTACGAATGGTTCCGCCCAGACCCGCATCGTCCCCGGCATGCGCTGCTCCATGAAGACGATCTTCCAGTGATCGTAGCGCATCGCCATGAGGTCGCCATCATCGGAGAAATAGAAGTACTCGACGCGCGGGCCCTTCTCCGCCTCTCCCTTGAAGTGAGGGAGGAAGTTGTAGCCGTCGAGGTGCACTTTGAACGTCTTGTCCCCCGCGTTGTGGCCTTCGAGGAGTTTCTCCTTAATCTCGGGCTCTCCCGCGGCCGCGAGCAGGGTGGGCAGCCAGTCCAGGTTACTGATGACCTCGTTGGACACGCTCCCCGGCTCGATGACACCCGGCCAGCGCACGAGGGAGGGCACCCGGAACGCGCCCTCCCAATTGCTGTTCTTCTCGTTGCGGAACGGGGTCATCCCGGCGTCGGGCCACGAGTTCAAATGGGGGCCGTTGTCGGTGCCGTAGATGACGATGGTGTTGTCGGCGACCCCGAGCTCGTCGAGCTGGTCGAGGATTTGCCCGACCCACTTGTCGTGGTCGATCATGGCGTCATGGTACTCGGACTGCCAGCGGCCGGACTGGCCCAGGCTCTCCGGCTTGGCATGTGTTCGGAAGTGCATCTTCGAGGAGTTCGTCCACACGAAGAACGGCGTGTCGGCCTTGACCTGGCGCGCGATGAAGTCGTTGGTCTTCTCCGCGGTCTCGTCGTCGATGGTCTCCATGCGCTTCTTGGTCAGCTGACCGGTGTCTTCGATGGTCTGGGTCCCATCCGGATTGGCCTTGCAGTGAAGAACCCCGCGCGGTCCGAAGTTCTTCCTGAAGTCGGGGAAGTCCTCCTCCGGCGGATAATCGCGCAGCTCGGGCTCCTCGCACGCATTCAGGTGATACAAGAACCCGAAGAACTCGTCGAAGCCATGGTTCGTGGGCAGGAACTCGTCCTTGTCGCCGAGATGATTCTTGCCGAACTGGCCGCTGGCGTACCCGAGCGGCTGCAGCAGCTCGGCGATGGTGGGGTCTTCTCCACGCAGACCCAGGTCGGCGCCGGGCAAGCCGACCTTGCTCAGTCCGGTGCGAAAGACGCTCTGACCCGTGATGAACGAGGAGCGGCCCGCGGTGCAGCTCTGCTCGGCGTAGCTGTCCGTGAACAGCATCCCTTCATGGGCGATACGATCGATGTTGGGCGTCTGGTAGCCCATCAGACCGTGCGTATACGCGCTAAGGTTGGATTGCCCGATGTCATCACCCCAGATGACGAGGATGTTTGGCTTTTTTGCGGCCATAAGTACCCCTCCTTTCTACTGTTAAGTGATACGTTGCTCTCAACGCAAACGATCCGTCCTCAATTGCTGCTTCTCATGCCTGCGTCTCTCGCGCCTGATTTCGGCCCGTGGCTTGGAAAGGCCGGGCGGCCTATCGAAGGATTTTCCGGGGTTGCCGATTTTGTGTCGGCCGTGGCATTTCTTGAACTTGAGGCCGCTCCCGCACGGACAGGTCTCGTTGCGACCGGCCTTGGCAAACGCCGGTGCCAATCTTGCATCCTCCGCCACGAGGATCGGCATCACCTGTGCGGCAGGCTGCCCGCGGCGGAGCAGAGCGCTGAGGATCTTCAGCGGCCGATCGGCATAGTGGAAGAACGCCTTGTAGCCGGCGCACAGATAATTGAGCCCGGGTTCGCCGTCCGGAGTCAGGACAAAGCGGTTCTTGGGACATTCTCCGTGGCAGGCAAATCGGACCTCGCATTCCCGGCAGTAACGCGGCAATTTATCCAACTTGTCGCGGCCGAACTTGCGCTGCTGCTCGGAACCGACCAGGTCGAGCATGTGCTCTTGGTGGATGTTGCCGAGCAAATAATCGGGCTCGACAAAGTGGTCGCAGGAGTAGAGGTCACCGTTGTGCTCGAGCGCCGGGCCATGACCGCAGGTGGGGTTGAAGAAACACATCCCAGACGACGCCAAGCCAAGCCAGTTTCTGGTGGCGGCTTCGAAGGTCTGCACGAATACCTTGCCGACATCGTTGTGCACCCATTCGTCAAAAACAGTGATCAGGAAATTTCCGAGCTGCTCCGGCTTTACCGAGCGGTCCGAGACGGTCGTTCCCTCCTGGTAAAGGGCGACACCGGCTTCGTTGAGGCGCTCGACCACCGGTATGAACTGCATCCAGGTGGTACCGACGTCGTCGCGAAGAAAGCGGTAGACCTCGAGCGGGTAATCACCATTGGCACGATTGACCGTGGTCAATACATTATATTCAACCCCGTACTTTTGCAGCAGCCTGAGACCGTGCATTACCTTGTCGAACGTCGGCTTGCCTCGTTTGTCGACCCGGTACGCATCATGCAGCTCCCGGGGGCCGTCGATACTGAGCCCGATTAAGAAATTATGCTCCGATAAAAACTCGCACCATTCGTCGTTCAATAGGGTGCCGTTGGTCTGCATCGTGTTCTCGAACGTCATCCCCGGCTTCTTGTGTTTGTCCTGGTATGCAATGGCGCGGCGAAAAAAATCGATACCCATCAGGGTCGGTTCTCCCCCCTGCCAGGCAACCGTCACGTTGTGACTACGATGAGATTCGATCAGCTGGTGGATATATCTCTCCAAGAGTTCGTCACTCATCCGAAACTGACTGCCGGGGTAGAGGAGCTCCTTATCGAGAAAGAAACAGTATGCGCAGTCGAGGTTGCAGATGGCTCCCGTCGGCTTCGTCAACACATGGATTCGGGGTGGAGATTTTTCACTGGTCATCAGTTGAAGTTCCGTGGCGGTTCGATGCCTACCCATGGCGATGATCGATCTATGTCACCTCCCCTCACCGCATGACTTCCACGAAGGCGAAGGCGCCGATGAGAAGAAGCACAATCGCGACCGTCATGGTCGGCCAAGCCCCTTTGCAGCCACAGCGACATTAATGGCCAATGCGCACCAACGCGTCTATTCGGTCCACTACCTAGGGTACGTACGTGGTCGTAAACCGTCTAAACACTGAGCAACGATGGCTCACGCCGGTGGAGTGTTGCGCAAGACGGACGAGGGTGCCGCGTGGTTTCGCCGCGATGGTATATTGAATGGAGCCTCATTGACAACGCTCCGCCGAAGCAGTTTACGTCTGAGTATCAATACCAAGGTCCCCATCCAGGTTCTTCTGTCGCTTGCCCTGCTGTGCGGCCCGCGGTTGTCGGTTCGACCCCGGTAGAACCAGCCGCAGCGTCGGGGCTGCCTGGTGCTCGATAGTGCGCAGGCTGTACCGCGCAGGCAGACCGTGCCTTAGCAGATGCGTACGTGGACTAGGTAGTCCTGCGAATGTTTTCTGTGCCTTTTCACCGCTAGAATTCTTTCGGTGATCATGCTTACGGGTCGCCGACATCGATTTGCGGCGCCCGCGTGTCCGCAAATAGCTTTATCCTGCTGGAGCCGGTCACGGGAACTACGATGAGCGAGTCGACGGTTTTCATCGTCACTGACGACCCTGGCACCCGTGATTCGCTCAAAGACCTGCTCAAAGGCGCCGGGCTCCAGGCAGAGATTTTTTCATCTTTGCAGACATTCCTACAGGTGATGGCGTTGGACAAACGTGGTTGTCTAGTGCTCGATGCGCACAGCGGCTACCCTGCCAGCCCGAATCAGCGGCGGGAATTCGCGGACTGCTGCGCGAGGATGCCGCTCATTGTTCTCACCGAGCGCGGCGATGTAGAGATGGCCGTACGCGTCATGAAGCTGGGCGCCGCGGATGTTGTGCAAAAACCCTACCGGGATTCGCATTTGCTCGGCAGCATCAACAAGGCGTTAGCGCCGACACGGCCGTGAAGGTTTGATCCCCTGCCGACTACGTACGTAGTCGACCGAATAGCATTCTTGGCCCCGTTCGCTTCTGATCGGCACTGGCGACTTGACACCGCTCACATTCGCCGCAATGACGACCAACTCGACCGCACTGCGGCCAGACAGTGATCGAATGGATTAATGTGACCGCGGACAAAGCAAAGGACCATTCACCGTGTCTGCAATGGAAGAGATCGAGATGGAAGAACCTCTTATGAGTCTCAGGATTGGATTCGTGGGCATCCATCGGGTGCTCGCACGGGCGAGTAGCGTATGAGCGACCCATCAGCCGGTGGCAAGACGGACCTCAACACGCGCTGGGCTGCCGACCGCACCTTGTGGGCCGCCGATCGCACCTTCATCGCGTGGTTGCGCACCGCGATATCGATGATCGGCTTTGGCACCGGGCTCGGCAAGGCGGGCGATGTCCTGACGGAGCAGGGCCTCGAGTCCGATCCCTTGCATGGCCTGCAGTTGGTCGGTGTGGCGATCGTCGTGCTCGGCGTGCTGGGCCTGTTGGGCGCCTTGATCCAGGATTTCCGCATCTCCAGACGCTTGACAGGGGCCGGCTACGGTCGCGTAGAACCCACACCGCTGGCCCAGGTAATGGGAGTGCTGGTGATGGTAATTGGGGTACTCGGTGCCATAGTAATTTTTCGTTGAGTCATTTCAGCTCCATCAACTCTTACGCACTTGCCAGGCAAGGTGGCCAAGGGCGGCACCTTCACAGATTAGAACCACACCAAGGAGGACACCCAGGAGCCAAACCGCCTGCACCGGGAGACTGCCCCAAAGAAAAGCCGAGGCCAGGATCCCGATCAAACCGCTTGCAAGAACCCAGCCCCAGTTCGGAAAGGGCCGGATCGTCAGCGCAAATATCACCTTCGAGATCCCCTCCACCATCAAGAAGACGATGAGGAGGACGGTCAGGGTGAGAAGCCCTTGGCCGGGGTCGCGCAGAAACATCAGTCCAACGATCACCGAAAGAACGACCGACAAGAGCTGCAGCCAGAAATGCGGCACGTTTCTTGCCCCGATAAGACTGATGCCTTGAGCGATGCCGCTGATGATCAGCAGCCACCCGAGAAGCACAACCACCGCTACCGAGGAAAGCAGTGGATAAACAAGGGCGAGGATACCCGCGAGCGCCATCAAACCGCCCTGGATGAGATACCACAGCGAGTGGCGCTTGACCGTCTCCCGCATCGCCTCGCGCATCACTTTGGCGGCGGCTGCCAATGATATTTTTTCAGCCATGTTGTTTCCCTTTCGATCTACGCCAGTTGCGGCACGTGGCGTTTACACCAGATCGAGTAAGGAACGGCCACGATCGCTCCCAGGATCATATAGGACAAGAGGGTGGGGATAACCTGCTGCTGGACATGGCTCAAGGTCGCGATAAACAGGGCGAGCCCGACATTGCGGGCGATGCTGGAAACCGCAAGCGCGGCACGCTCGCCCAAGGCGGGGCCGCCCAGCAGGTGACCTATCGCCAGGGACACTGGCACCATGATCAGGATGGCCACGATGGGCAGGCCCCCAAGGTGCTGGATCATGCGCAAGCCGGGGAGAAGGGCGAGCGCGATGAGCAGCAAGAACAACACATTGGCGATGACGTTCAGGGGCTTGCCGATCACCTCGGTGAGCTTTGGCGCGAAGCGCTGGATCAGCAAACCGATGCTGACGGGCAACAGCTGAACCTGGGCGATCTGTCGCCCCACCTCCAATGAAGTCACGCTCTCGGTCGTGAGCTCGAACAGGGCATAGAACACGCTCAAGGTGAACGGTGTCACCAACACCGCGGCCAGGGCCAGGGTGAGCTGCACGCTCGCGGTGTAGGGGAGCTGACCGCCCGCCATCTGGGAACGCTTGGTGGTAAGCGGGGCCCCGGGCGCAGCGGCGAGCAGAGCCAGTCCGGTGGCCACCGCCGGTGGCAGATCCAGCAGCCACAGCAATAGCGCAACCACGGTCGGAACGAGCACGATCACCGCAAGCAGCGATCGGATCACTTGATCCGGGCGGCGCCAAAAAGAGACAAGCTGCCGCCACGGCAGGCTGACTCCGATCGCCAGCATGAGGGTGAAGATCGTGACCTTGACCAGAAGCAGCAGGGTCGGATGATCCATGGGGTCGAAGCTTTATTGGTTCTTCTGCCGTCTCATCGCTCTTCGTAAAGAAGGGCGAGAACCGGCCGCCGAGGAACCTCGCCCATCGCCCCGACGGGGCGTGCGAGCCGTCCTAGTCAGAGGGTGTTCACGTGCTGCATGGTATGGATGCACTCAGGGTCTCTCGTATTTGAACCGGTGAAACATCTGGCCATGGCGGTCATGCCATTACCCGACCGCCAAACCCCTTGGCCGCCACATCTACATTAATGGCCAACGCGCGCCAACGCGTCTATTCGGTCAACTACCTAGGGTACGTACGTGATCGTAAACCGTCCAAACACTGGATAATACAAGAACAACGATGGGTTACGCCGACGGACTGTTGCGCAAGACTGACGAGGGTGCCGCGTGCGTTGCGCGCGGTGGTATTATCCACGCGCCTCATTGACAACGCTCCGCCGAAGCAGGACGCGCATGAGTATCAACAGCAAGGTCCCCATCCAGGTTCTTCTGTCGCTTGCCCTGATGCTGCCCGCGGCTGCCGGTTCGGCCTCGGAAGAACCGTACCGGGTACTCGTGCTGAATTCGGTCAGAAGCAGCTTGCCCGCGAACATGGACTGGTACAGGGGAATCGCGAATGGATTCGCCTCCGCAGATGCCCTGCGGGTGGAAATCGAGACCGAGGCCCCGGATCTTTCACGCATCCGCGATCAGCAGTATGCCGAGAAACTGCTCGCTGTTTACCGCTACAAGTATCGCGGCCACCAACCGCATCTGATCATTCCCACCTACACGTCCGCCTTAGGGTTCTTGCTCGAGTATGGCGAGAACTTGTTTCCTGGTGTTCCCATCGTGTTCCTACACGCCGACAGCCAGTTCGTTGCGGCTCGGCAACTGGCATCGCATATCACGGGCATAACCAGCCATCTCGATATCGAGGGCACACTCGAGCTCGCCTTGCAGGTCCATCCCAACACGCGGCGGGTGGCCATGATTGTCGGGTCGGGTGAACTAGACATGCAGCTTGAGCGCCTTGCCCGACAGGCAATCCAGCCGCTGGAGGGCACACTCGAGTTCACTTGGTTGCAGGGTCTGCCGATGGGTGAGCTCACGCGAGCGGTTAGAGCGCTGCCGGAACACACGGTGGTCCTGTATCTGGTTCAGCTCGAGGATCGAACTGGAAAGCTGCACGTCCCCTTCACCGCCCTGCAAGAGTTGTCAAGCGTAGCGAAGGTGCCGATCTATGGCCTCTGGGATACCTTGCTAGGGAGTGGCATCGTCGGCGGTCGTCTCGTCACACTGGGAAAAGACGGGTTTGCGGTCGCGCAAATGGGGTTGCGCATTCTCAACGGAGAGGCACCAGCGACCATTCCTGTGGTTGATAGACAGACAAACAGTGCAATCTTTGATGCGCGGGAGCTGGCACGGTGGGACATTGACGTGCATCGATTGCCGATGGCCCACCAGATTCTACATGGCCAGACGTCGCTCTGGGCAGAGCACAGGACGGCGATTATTGCTACCGGTTTGCTCGTGGGTCTGCAGGGTTTTCTGATTCTCGCCCTTTTTCTCAACCAGTGGCGACTCAAACGGGTGCAGACGTCGTTACAGCACGAGGTCGATCGGCGCGCCCAGGCAGAGACCGATGCGACCACGCTACGGGAAAGAGTGGCAAGATTCTCCAAAGAACAGAGCTTGGGAGCTCTAGCGAGCGGCATGGCCCACGAGATCAATCAGCCCCTGGCGGCCATCCAGAATTATGCAAAGGCGGCAAGAAAGCGTAGCTCGAGTAGTGTGGACCAGACCGCTAAGCTCGACGAGCTGCTCGAGAAGATAGACGATCAGGCGACCCGGGCGGGTGCCGTCGTCCAGCATATTCGATCTCTATTTAGCAAGAGGGACTCGGAGCTTCGTCCCGTGACTCTCTACCCTGTGATCGATCACGTGCTACAAACCCTTCGAACGGAAATTGAGTCTGGGGGGAGCCGTATCGAACTCAGACCTGATGCTAGCGTTCCCGCGGTGCTCGCAGACGAGCTGGAGATTGAGCTCGTTCTCATAAATTTGCTGCAAAATGCTGCTCATGCCATGCGACCCATAGTCAATCAGGCCGACAACGCCATCCACGTTGAAATCCGCCAGATAAACGCCCATGAGGTGAAGGTCAGTGTCGCGGATCGGGGACCCGGGATTCCCGAGGATATCGCCGCGGAGATGTTCGAACCTTATTGCTCTGGGGGGCAAGATGGGATGGGTATGGGCCTCCATATCTGCAAAACGATCATCGATAACCATGGCGGCCGTATGAAGTACAGACCAAACCCAGGCGGTGGCGCTGTCTTTGAGTTCACACTACAGCCGGCGCCGGAGTCATAAGATGGAACAAGAGACCGTATTCATTGTCGATGACGATGCCGCGGTGCGTGATTCGATAAAGGAGCTGGTCGAGTCCGTCGGGCTGTATGCCGAGAGCTTTGGCTCTGCGCACGCTTTTCTGGAAAGCTTTCAGCCGCAGCGTGCGGGCTGCCTCGTGCTCGATGTGCGCATGGCCAAGGTGAGCGGTCTGGAGTTGCAGCAGAAGCTCAACGAATTGGGGACCCAGATACCCATCATCATGATCACCGGCCATGGTGATGTTCCCATGGCCGTTCATGCGCTGAAGGCCGGTGCCGTCGATTTCATACAGAAGCCCTATCGAGACCAACTGTTATTGGACAGCATCAACAACGCATTGGCTGTAGGCGCGGCCGCCAGTGATTCGCCCCGCGTGCCGGACGAGTACGATGAGGCGTTGGCGGCCCTTACTGCCCGCGAGCGGGAGGTGCTGGACAGGCTGCTAGAAGGCGGTACCAGCAAGCAGATTGCCCGAGAACTGGGTATCAGCCACCGTACCGTGGAGGCTCATCGTGGGAATTTGCTGCGGAAACTGGATCTCAGATCCGTAAAGGAGTTAATCCTCCATCAGGCAAGCCGGAACAGGGCCGACTAGGCGCCGCCGCCTGAACCGTGCAGGCAGACCGCTGTGCATCCCGAATACTCATGCAGCCCTTGGAAGATAGTAATGATGGAGTCCCTGAACGACTGGAAATTCAGCTACCTGAGCCAGTTCGGCTAACCGTACCGAACGACCGTCCGGTGCATCCTGGTCCAAAGACTGGTGCGTTCGCCATGGGTGGTAGTAGTCCAGGTACGACGAAAGCAGTCGCTTGAGGTGGCGGTCATTGAGGATGATGGCGTGATCCAGAAGCTCTCGGCGAAGGCTACCGATCACGCGTACAACATAAGCATTTTGCCAGGGCGAGGCCGGCGCCGTGACGACCTCGTCGATACCGAGAGAATCGATCCTTCGCTGAACTCGGGGACCATAAATTCCATCGCCGTCTCGTAACAGATAACGCGGAGCGGTTTCGAAAGGAAACGCCTCAACGAGCTGCTGGGCTGTCCATTGGGCCGTGGGGTGTTCCGTCACATTGAAGTGGATAACTCGCCGTCGGTCATGTGCTAGCACGAGGAAGACGAACAGCACCTTGAATGTCGCCGTTGGCACGGTAAAGAAGTCGATAGCAACGAGCTCTTTCAAGTGCAGTTCGAGAAATGTCCGCCAAGTCGCCGAGGGCAATCGGTCCCCCCGCGGTTTGTATTTCTCCACCGTTGATTTCGCGACTTCGATCCCGAGCTTGTGAAGCTCCGCGACAATCCTCGGTGAGCCCCAGGCGGGATTCGCTTGCCACATGCGCCTGATGAGATTTCGTAACTCCGGCGCGATCTTAGGCCGACCCGGACGGCCGCCTTGACTCAGCGCTCGCCAGTAGTCCCGAAACCGCTTCTGCTGCCAACGTGTGACCGTTCGCGGTTGGACAAAGAACAGAGCTCTGCGCCACCGCGACCACAACTTCGCGAGAACGGACCACAGCAGCCGATCAGGCGGTGCGATGCGTGGTCTTTGACCCTTCGACCGATACGCGGAAAGCTGATGACGCAGGGCAGCGATTTCCAGCTGCAGTGACAGCCGCGACCGAAGGGCGGAGGTGAGCAACGAGAACAGAAAATAGAGGACACGAGCCATGGACATGAGGGTGCCCAATGACTCTTAAACTATCAATAGAATCAACTGACACCGTTAATCGGGACCCACAGGTCGGCTAATCGCACGTAACTTCTTGATTTTGGCGCGCCCGGAGGGACTCGAACCCCCGACCACCTGGTTCGAAGCCAGGTACTCTATCCAGCTGAGCTACGGGCGCAACTTAATCCGTTTCACTGCCGGCCGGCCTGTCCATCCGTGGCCAGGCGCTCACCGGGGAAAAGGTCCACCGGACCTTTTCCTTTATCCGGTTCACCCAGCTGAGCTACAGGCGCCTTTCCTTGTGAATTGTATTGCGCTCGGGACCTTAGCGCACTACCTGGGTCCGGTCTATGCATCGCGGATTCTGTATCTGAGCCCTTTCCCAGCTATCTTTGTCCCGAGCGCTCTCAATCACCAAAGGAAAACGACGCATGAGCAAAGACTCTTTACCGGAAGCGTCCGTGCAAGCACTGTGGGAAGGCCGCAAGGTGGACGCGGTACGCCATCTTCGCGAAGCCCAAGACCTGGGGCTCAAAGATGCGCATGACGGCGTAAAGAAATACATCGATTAGAACCCCGCATTACGGCAAAAGTTTACCTCGGGTGGCGGTGGGGTTTTGCTCAAATGGCTTGGCATCGTCGCGCTCATGTGGGGGGCCGCTTACCTGGTCCTGACTCTAAAGCAGTAACCCCTGCCGGCGCCTCGCCGCCCGCGCTGTAGCCCAGCATCTCGCCCCGCCACGGGCCGGCACTTGGTCACGACAACATTGCGATTGGTCCATTTTATTAGCCGGGGGGTGTTCGAGCCCGAATCTTGGTGATCTACGCCCAGTCCTTCGTGTAGATTCCTCCCTGAGACAAGCCAACAGGGAAAGCAAGCATGAGTGCCATTGAGATCACGGAGCTAAGCGGTGACGGTATCGGGCCCGAGCTTCAGCAGGCGGTTCACGCCATCGCCGACGCGCTGCCCGCGGAGTTCGCCTTCAGCCCCGTGGACTGGTCGCTGGAGACCCGCGAATCACGCGGCGATGCCGCCATCGATGAGGCGGAAGAGTGCATGCACGACACGCGTCTCGCGCTCAAATACCCCACGGTGACCAAGACCCGAAGCCCCAACGCGCTCATTCGCCGGCGTTGCAACTTCAGTGTGATCTACCGCCCGGCTATCTCCATCGCGGGAATCGACTCCAATTTCAAGCAGGACGTGAACCTGCATATCGTGCGCATCGCGACCGGCGGCACCTATGACGACCCCGGCCAGCTGGTCGGCCGTCATGCGGCCGTATCGCTGCGGATGGTGGAGCGTGAGCCCTGCGAGCAGGCGGCGCACTTCGCCTTCAACCTCGCACGCAAGAAGGGCAACACGTACGGCGACCGCAACTACACGGTGACATCGTCTTCTAAGCACACCATTCAGAAGGTCACCGACGGCCTGTTCGAGTCCGTGGTGGCGGAGGTCGCCGGTCACCACCCCGATGTCACCCATTACACTGAGCTATTCGATGCCCTGCTCGCGAAAATCATCCTCAAGCCCCAGGACTTCGAAGTCGTGCTGGTGCTAAACGAGTATGGCGACTTCTTGTCCGATATGGCCTCGGGGCTGGTCGGTAGCCTTGGCACCGGCGCCAGCGGCAACTACTCTTTCGATGCGAACAACGAGGTGGATATCGCCATGTTCGACCCCGCAGGCGGTACCGCACCGGATATTGCCGGTCGCGACCTGTGCAACCCCACGGCGGTGCTGCTCGCCTTTGGCATGCTGCTGGACCACGTCGACCGCTACGACCTCGGCCACGCATTACGGATCAGCCTGCTTGGAGCCATCGCCGACGGCGAATGCACCAAAGATCTCAAGGGCGGGCTATCGACCAGCGACTTTACCGAGGTAGTCATCGACCGGTTAAAGGACAATATTCCGGGTTGAAGACAATGATGAGAGCACTGACCTGCCTGGCGGCGCAGTGGGGGCGGGCGTGACTATCGATTTGGAATGCGAAACACGTGGATTGATTGCTCTTTTGCGGCGCAAGACGCAGGCTGCTCGTCTTTCTTTCTCGCGTCCGAGACGAAGACGAGCGTGTCTTCGTCAATCCAGGAGACGCCTTCCACGTTACAGTAGCTAACGGTGCCATCCGGCGCCGTCGGGAACCAGTAAATACTCCCGCCGTCCTCTACCTGCCACTCCCCAGGGTCGAGCAGTCCAATCCAGACCGCCGATGTCTCCTGCGAGACCACGACCAGGAGTCCATTTTGAACATCCATACCGGAGTAATCTACAAAGGGTAGCGACCGCGGCAGGTCTATAGATGCCAGGTATTCGAACTCATCGCGGTCGTGCGCAAAGACTTTTATCCTGCCATTGCCCGGCTTCTTGCCCATGTCCCCGGCGTCGCAGTCGTTTCCCTCACAGAGCGCGAGCAGGTAGTGCTCGCCTTGATGTCGTACCAGGCTCAAACCCTCGAATCCCTTGTTCTTGCGCTGGAAATTGAACGGAAGCCAAGATTTATCCACCTGTTCCAGCTCCACGTTTTGCGCATCGAGCACATACTCGAAAACGCGCCCGTTGCGTTGCGAGCGCTTATCGTCCTCGGACCGCAAGCGCTCTTCCTCGACCAAGAACCATGCTTTGCCGTCGGGTGCGTACGTGATGCCCTCCGTCTTCTCGGCGCCGCCGATAAACTCGTTCAAGTCCGGGTTTACGGAACCATTTGCAGACCACGATTGGTCGTCGATTACCGCAATGACTTTCTTGTTGTCGAAGACAACGTAGTAGCGTCCCTCGAGAGCATATACGCCGCTCGCTTCGAGCTCGTCGTCGTCCTCGGCCTGCCCCACGAGCGCGGCGATGGTACTTTCTTTGACCAGCAAGAGATCCTTCGCAACCGCGATGTCTGCCGCGCCGGCGCTAAGCGTTGCTATGAGCACAGCGTATGCGGTTCTACGGCGCACGTGTTCCTCCTAAACCCTCTGACCATACTTTATTCGTGGTAAAAGCCACTGCAAGCGCTTAGCATGTCAAGCAAGTTTGCGCTCGAGCCACTTCCTTCCCTTGCACCGATATGCAAACGTGCCATCTCACCCAAGCCAGAATACACGTCAACGGCGGTAAGACGCATCGGCTTAGTCTTTTTTGATCTTAACAGTTGCCTGAGGAAGCAGCGATGAACAAATCCCCTGTCAGCATAAAGGTCCTCGCTATTGCCCTGTGTAGTATCGGCATAAGCGCGCCCGACCTGCATGCGAAGATACAAGTCACCGAGAGTGAACGAATGCAGTTGATTGAACGGGGGCGCGTGTGGTCCCCGCCTCCGGCGCTGACGCCGGAAGAAGTACTGCGTGGCCCGAAACCACCTAAGGGCAAGCGCGCCTTCGAATTCAACGAACGCGTAGACTGCGTGTTCGATGCCAAAGCCACCATCGAGCGGGCAAGAGAATCCGCAGGCAAAACACCAAAGCTCGACTGCAAGCTAGTCGGTGCCGATGGCAGCGTGGCCAAGAAGCCCATAAAGATTAAGTACGGCGCCAACAACGGCGAAGTTTTTGCCGAGATTTTGTTCACCCGCACCATGTGGGCCTTGGGGTTTTATGCCGACCGTGTCTACCCAGTAAGACTAAAGTGCATTGGGTGTCCAAATGAAGACCCGTGGAAATGGGCAAAGAAACGGGCGCAAGGAAGCCGTGACTTCGAGATAACTGAGCCAACCGACACCCTGTTTGTCAACGCCTTGGTCGAGTACAAGTACCCCGCAGAGAAAGTCGAAGGTGGTAAGCATCTCTCTGGATTTACCCTCAAAGAGCTGAACGAGGTGAGGGAGTCCGCGGGCGGGTCATCGTCCACTGATACCGACGCGCTAAAGATTGCCGCCGCCTTTGTGGGTCATGGAGACCGAAAGCCAGACAACCAGGGCATGGCCTGCGAACCCAAGAGCGCAGACAGCATCGAGGAGTGTGAGGAGTCGATACTGTATATCCACGACGGGGGGGCGACCTTTGGAGACACGGTAACGATGCGGGTATTCATTCGAGGGACAACAGAGGCCTCGAAGGCAGATTTCAAGAAGTGGAGCGCCAAACAATTGTGGTTGGAAGACAGAGAATGTCATCTTCACTTCCTCCCCGCGAGACAAGCACGACAAGCAGGCGACGAAGCGAACCCCAAGGTAACACCTCAGGCCCAACACGCTCTATACGCCCTCTTTAAGCAGCAGTTTCCGACTGAGCAGCATGTGGAGGCTCTGTTCACCGCGGCTCGGATCGAGGATAGAGTCAGTCGTAGAGAGACGTTCACGGTGGACGATTGGACCAAAGCGTTCATGCGCAGAGTCGAACGCCAACTGGGTGGTGAAGACTGTAGCAACAGGTAGACGGCAAAGAACGGAGATCCGGGCTACCACCCTTTACACGCAGCTTGCAAGGCAACCGGCTCATCGACCAGGTGCGCGGCGGCTCGCGGCTATGCTTGCACCCGAAACCACGTCGCCATGCCTGAAGCTTGATGCTCGAGCATATGACAGTGGATCATCCAGCGACCGGGGTTGTCGGCGACAAAGGCGACGGTCTGGGTCTCGTCTCCCTCGAGCAGTACGGTGTCGCGCCATTGGGTGTAGGCGACGGGTTGCCCGTTCTTCTCTATCTCGAGGACATGGTGTCCGTGGAAATGCATGGCGTGCGGCCAGCGGCCCTCATTGTGTAATCGAATCACCACGGTGCGCCCGCGCGGCACGTCAAACAATGGTGATTCGGGCCGGCCGGCCGTACCATTGAGCGCCCAGACCATGCCGCGCTCGACCAAGGCGCGCATATCCAGCTCGCGACCCTTATAGACCGCGGCGCGCATTCGGCCCATAGCGCCGCCCTCGACCCGTAGGTCGATTTCTTCCGGTTGCGAATAGTCAGGTGTTTGCAGGGCGTTTTTCTGAAGCGCGACCCTTGCTTTCGAAACGCCGGTCGGTGGACGTATTTGGTCCGCATAGACAAAGCGCGCTGCGCTCACATCACGGTCGCGGTGAACTATGGTGAGGTCGAAGCTCTGACCGGGTTCGTGCTCCATGTCCACGATGAGGTCGGCACGCTGTCCCGGCGCGAGCGTAATGCGGTCGGATGCGAGAGCACGCGGTTCGACGGGCTGTCCGTCCACCGACAGCAGCGTGGGTGTGTGTCCTTCGAGGCGGAGCGTCATGACGCGCGCATTCGCCGTGTTTAGCAGGCGAAGTCGAACGCGCTCCCCCTTACGCACCGACAGTTCCGGGAACGACTCGCCGTTCACCGTGAGAACGTTGCCGAGCCGGCCCGCGTGGCTGTGGTCGTGCATCGACCCAAAGCTCGCTTCGTGGATCTGACCGGTGTCGTCTACACGCCAGTCGTCGAAGACCAGCGTGATGTCGCGGTCGACCTCGGGCGGCTCAGCTTCGTCCACGATGAGCACGCCATACAGCCCGCGTGCAACTTGCTCCCACGAGCGGTGATGCGGATGGTACCAATAGGTGCCGGCATCGGGCACGGTAAAGCGATAGTCAAAGGTCTCGCCCGGTGCGACGGGCTCTTGCGTCAACCCTGCGACACCGTCCATCGCGTTTTCGATGCGTACCCCGTGCCAGTGTACGGTGGTTGGTGCCGGTAACTGATTTACCAACTGCACGTGCAGCTCTTCACCCGCGCGTGCTCGAAGCAGCGGACCCGGCACGCTGGCGCCGTAAGCCCAAACGGCCGTGGCTTCGTAGTCCGGTGCCAACAGCGGTACTTGCGCCGGTGCCGCGACCAAGCGGGTCGGTGTGTCTTCTGCCGCGAGAATGGTCCTAGAGTAGGAACCACCGACACAGGTCGTGATGCCGAGCCCGAGCCCGGTCAGGAAGTTTCGTCGGGAAATGTTATTTGAAAATGCTGAGGTCGCAGCGCGCAACATGTTCTAAGTACTCAAGGGGTGCGTCCCTGATTTTGATTTTGTATCTTACAACGCGCGGGTACACGGCGCTTCCAGGGACCACATGGCATGCGAATAGCGGGTTGTACATCGAAGGCGTCGCTTGGGGCGTGTCTCGTGCTGGGAGCAAGCCTGTTAATTCTAGACGTCGTTTTCGCGAAGGAGGCCGACGGCATCCTCGGCGTCTGGGTCAACGGGGCCGGGGACGGATACATCGAGATTTCACGCGTCAGAGACGAGTACGTTGGGACGATCATCGGCGGCCCCGACCGGACCGGAGCGGAGCGCTTCGATGAAAAGAATCCAGACCCTACTCTCCGGGCTCGGCCCTTGCTTGGGCTAAAGATACTGACCGGTACCGAGTACAAGGGTGACAAGTGGGTTGGGGGTCATGTTTATGACCCAAACAATGGCAAGACCTACAAGTGTCAGTTGAAGCTGCTTGACCGCGACACATTGAGCCTACGCGGATACATAGGCGTACCGCTGTTCGGTCGAACGGAGATCTGGACCCGCAGAAAGAGCGGCACAAGCTAAGGCCTAAACTGTTTAGACGGCAAGGTCCTCAGCGCCTACGGCACGCTGCCCATCGGTGGCACCCTGGACCGGCTAATAAGCCCCCATACGTCCTTAGCAGGGGGCGCCTTCAGTCGCTCGACCATCTTTACGGGATAGCTGCGAGGAGCCCGGAGCTGATAAGTCTATCGGCGGATTACGCTATTTTCCAACGGCCGTTGCCCAGCATGGGCACGGACGAGGAAGCGGCCGAGGCGCTCGGCCGGTTGTCCCCGGCAGGGCCGAATTGCATCTCCGCGGCCGACCAGCTCGAAAGCCAGGCTGGGACCTCATCAGGGGGCATTGGCCGCGAGATTAAGTATCCCTGCACCTCGTCGCAACCATACGCTCTGAGGAAGGTGAGCTGGTCGTGTTCCTCGACCCCTTCGGCCGTAGTCTTGAGCCCCAGGTTGTGACCAAGGGAAATGATCGCGTTCACGATGGTGGCGGCGTCATCGTCGGTCGTAAGATTGCGCACGAAGGATTGGTCTATCTTCAGACCGGTCACCGGGAAGCGCTTTAGATAGGCGAGCGACGAGTAGCCGGTGCCGAAGTCGTCTATGGCGATCTGCAGACCCAAGTCTCGGAACGTCTCGAGGATGCCGACGCTGCGCTCGGTGTCCTCCATCAAGGTTCCCTCGGTGAGCTCAATCTCCAACGCGCCCGATGGCGTGTGTGAGCGCTTCAGGATCTCTACGATTCCTTCAAGAGCTGCCCGGTCACGAAACTGCAACGGTGACAGATTCACCGAAGCGCCAAGGTGGGGATAACCTAGCCCACGCCATCGCTCGATCTCGCCGCACGCGGTCTCCAGGGTCCAGTTGCCAAGGGGCACGATAAGGCCCGTCTCCTCGGCGATCCCGATAAACTCCGATGGTGGCACGGACCCGACATCGGGGTTGGTCCAGCGAATCAGCGCTTCCAGGCTGACGGTCTGTCGGTTGCGAAGGCTAACGCGCGGTTGGAAGTGGACCTCGAATTCTTCTCGTTCCATCGCGCGGCGAAGTGCAGACTCCAGCGAGAAGCGCTTCTTACTCTGCACGTTGAGCGACTCTCGGTAGAATTGAAAGCCGTTTCGCTTATGACTCTTGATGTGATGCGATGCGACCTCGGCGAATCGCACCAGCGACTCCGCATCGTCTCCATCCACAGGGTAGACGCTGATTCCGATGTTCGTGGTGATATACAGGGGCTCGGCATCCACATGAAATGGGGCCGCCAGCAAAGTGGAGAGACGGCGAACGACTGTCGAGACGACCGCTACATCGCGAACGTCGTCGAGAAACACGACGAACTCGTCACCGCCTAGCCGGGCAACGGCAATTCCCTCCATTCCCCACTGTGAGGTGTGGGTAAGCTCGATGAGATCGCGGGCGATCCGATCCGTGCCGCGCACATCGGTTTGCAATCGGCCCGCTAGGTCACAGAGGACGCTGTCACCCGCGCGGTGACCGAACGAGTTGTTGACGTGGCGGAAATTGTTGACATCGATAAACAAAACGCCGAGCACACGGTCGTGTCGCTTGGCCAAGTCGATCGCGTGCTCCAATGCCTCGAGAAACACTTCTCGAGTAGGGAGACCCGTCAGCGGGTCGAATCTCACGAGCAATCGATTCGCCCGCAGGAGGTACTGCAATCGGCGCGCGAGAATCTGGTAGTTGATGGGTTTGGTGACAAAATCGGTCGCACCCGCGTCGTAGGCCTGATTAATCGACTCCTCATCATCCAGCGACGTAATCATCACTACCGGCACCTGGTGGCGGCGCGGTTGTTGGCGCATCTCCTGGAGAGCACTGTAGCCGTCGAGGCGAGGCATCATGATATCGAGCAACACGAGGTCGGGGCGCGTCTCGACAAACTTCTCGACGGCTTCCCGGCCGTCCTCGGCCTCGACTACCTCGAAGCCGCTCTTCTGAAGGGCCGAGCCCACGGTCAGACGCAGAGCCATGTCGTCGTCGGCGACCAATACGACGGGACGTGGCCCGCAGTCGTTCATCCTGTTTACCTTAAGAGCGCTTGGCGAGTTTAGGTATCCCACCTATCCGGGTTGTCGATGGTGACGATGTGTAGCTCCCTGCTCGACTTCTAACTACGACACACGCGTCGAGCCGGACCCCACAAAAACACTAGTCCACGCGGAGAGGTGGCAGTTTGACAGCCGTCACAGGGCGGGAGATCCGAGCTTGAGGGTTCCGGGTAGAGCGCGCTTGCATTTGGCGGAGAGAGGGAGTCACTCGGTAAATCCTTCTACCGAGCCCATCGGGCCGCGCCTACGGCGCGCTCCCGACCCCGTTCTTTTGTGTTTGGCGGAGAGAGAGGGATTCGAACCCTCGATGGGCTGTTAACCCATACTCCCTTAGCAGGGGAGCGCCTTCAGCCACTCGGCCATCTCTCCTATATGTTTCGTAGGATAACGGAGCGGCATGGTCAGGCCAAGAGGATTCAATCGGCGGGGGGTGCTTCTTGCTCGTGCGTTTTCTCTTGCTGGATGCGCTCGTAAATCTCTTCACGGTGCACCGATACGTCCTTTGGGGCGTTGACACCGATACGAACCTGATTGCCTTTGACGCCCAGGACCGTAACCGTGACATTGTCGCCGATCATCAGGGACTCTCCCACTCTCCTGGTCAAAATTAGCATTTCACTTCTCCTTGCTGTGAGCCACAACCGTGCGGCTCCTGAGCCTCCCTCAGGTTCCCCAACCCTGACGTACCGCCCGCAGGCGGCGGTTGTTCAACTTAGCTCGGCATTTCTCACCCTTTGACTACGGTTCCTCGCTTATGTTCTGGTCGAGTTCAAACTCCGTATGCAAGGCGCGTGTTCCCAACTCCAAATATTTCTCGTCCACAACCACAGAAACTTTAATTTCTGAGGTCGATATCATCTGTATATTGATACCTTCCTGCGCAAGCGCTCCAAACATTCGGCTTGCGATCCCCGCGTGTGAGCGCATTCCAACACCGACCAGCGAGATCTTTACAATACGGTCATCGCCCAGTACCGACCCGGCGCCCAGCTCCGCAGAAAGCACGTTCAGGAGCTCCAGAGCCTTAGCATAATCGTTCCGATGCACGGTGAACGTGAAATCCGTCGTCCCGTCTTCCCCGACGTTTTGCACGATCATATCGACCTCGATGTTCGCCTCGGCCACCGGGCCGAGTATCTGGTGCGCAATACCGGGTTTGTCAGGAACCCCGAGAACGGTGAGCTTAGCCTCGTCCCTGTTGAATGCGACTCCTGATATCAACGGTTGTTCCATATTGCCACTCTCTGCGTTGATCAGTGTGCCCTGCCCGTCTTCAAAGGAAGACAATACACGAAGCGGCACATTGTATTTGCTCGCGAACTCGACCGCCCGAATCTGCAGCACCTTGGCGCCAAGGCTCGCGAGCTCGAGCATCTCTTCGAAGGTCAGGTGGTCCAGACGCTTCGCGTTGGGGACGATTCGCGGGTCGGATGTGTAAACGCCGTCGACGTCGGTATAGATCTGACACTCGCTCGCGTTGAGCGCGGCCGCAAGCGCGACAGCGGTGGTATCAGACCCACCGCGCCCCAAGGTGGTGATGTTGCCCTGCTCGTCCACGCCTTGAAAACCCGCCACAACAACCACGCGGCCCTGTGCCAGTTCGGCGCGCACGCGCCGATGGTCGATGTCGAGTATACGTGCCTTGGTGTGCGCATTGTCGGTACGAATATGAACTTGAGCCCCGGTATAGGAACGCGCGGGACACCCTTGCTCCTCGAGTGTCATGCTCAACAGCGCGATCGTCACTTGCTCACCCGTGGACAGCAACACATCCAGCTCGCGCGCATTCGGGTTTTTCTGACATGCCTTGGCGAGCTCGATCAAACGGTTTGTCTCTCCGCTCATCGCGGAGACGACCACCACCATCTCGTCCCCGCTTGCCCGCGCCTTAGCGATTTTTTGGGCGACCGCGGCGATGCGTTCCAGAGAACCTACCGAGGTCCCGCCGTATTTCTGGACGATCAAAGCCATGGTCGTGGTGTGGAGGCGGGTCTAGAGTATCGGATGCCGGGGCTACGCGCTGAGCTGACCCGAGACCCAGTCGGTGACTGAGCGTAGCGCCTGGTCGACGCGAGAGGGGTCGTTACCGCCTGCCTGGGCTAGGTCGGGGCGCCCGCCACCGCGCCCACCCACCTGCTTGGCCACAAAGTTGACCAAAGGGCCAGCCTTGACGCGCCCGACCCCATCGGCTGTGACGCCCGCAACCAAACTGACTTTATCACCGTTCACAGCCGCCAAGACGATCACCGCCGACCCCAGCTTGTGCTTTAGCCGGTCCACCGCCTCTCGCAGCGCTTTGGCATCCGCACCATCCAGCTTTGCGGCGACAACCTTGAAACCGTCCACTTCCACCGCTTCGTCGACCAGGTCCCTGCCTTGCCCGCTCGCGAGCTTTGACTTGAGCCGCTCGAGCTCCTTCTCGAGGTCGCGATTTCGAGCAAGCATTTGCGTAACGCGGTCCTCCGCGCCATCCCGGTCGGTTTTCAACACGTGCGCGATGCCGCCGAGCCGGTCCTGCGTCGCGTTTACCCATGCGAGCGCCGCATCGCCGGTCACCGCCTCAATACGACGCACACCTGCCGCGACGCCGGTTTCGGAGGTGATCTTGAGCAAGCCGATATCGCCCGAACGTTGCACATGCGTGCCACCACAAAGCTCGGTGGAAAACTCCCCGATAGACATGACGCGCACATGCTCGTCGTACTTCTCCCCGAACAACGCCAAGGCGCCGCTCTTTAGCGCTTCGTCCATCGGCATCACCTTGGCCGATGCCTGCCGGTTCTCAAGCACCCAATGGTTGACCAGATCCTCGATCTCTCGCAGCTCGCTCTGCCTTAGGGGTTCGAAATGGGAGAAATCAAAACGCAACCGATCCGGTGCAACCAGCGAGCCTTTTTGCAGCACGTGCTCACCCAGGATTCTTCTGAGCGCCGCGTGTAGCAGGTGGGTCCCCGAGTGATTGCGTACCGTCGCGCGCCGCCGCTCGCTGTCGACCAGCGCCTGGACCGTCGCGCCGACGGAGAGCGTACCGCTTTGCATGGTGCCGACATGCACGATCGCCTTGCCGTGCTTGCGTGTATCCTCAACCTCGAATTTCGAGTCGGCTGTCTCGAGCAGACCTTTGTCGCCTACCTGGCCACCGGACTCCGCGTAGAACGGTGTGTGGTCGAGCACCACATAGCCGTTTTGACCGGCCGATAGCACTTGCACGGGCGCACCATCGACAAACAGCTCCACCACCCGGCCTTCGTCGCTCACCGTCTCATAGCCGCTGAATGCGCTCTCGACGGCGGTTGCAACCTGTTGCGGCGCGGTCTCGGCCCCGCCAAACTGACTCGAGGCACGGGCGCGCTGGCGCTGTGCCTCCATGGCTTGCTCGAACCCCGCATGGTCCACGCTGAGCCCGCGTTCGCGTGCAATGTCAGCCGTCAAGTCGACCGGAAATCCATAGGTATCGTAGAGCTTGAACACGGTCGTCCCGGGGAGCTCACTGGTCTCCAAGCTCTCCAGCGACTGCTCGAGAATCCGCATGCCTTGCCCAAGCGTCTCGGCAAATCGCTCTTCCTCTTGCCGCAGCACACGCTCGACGAACTCGCGACGCGCGCGAAGCTCCGGGTACGCATCGCCCATCTCCTGGTCCAGTGCCGCGACCAGCTTGTAGAAGAAGGGACCGGTCGCACCAAGCTGGTGACCGTGACGCACCGCGCGGCGGATGATACGCCGCAGCACATAGCCGCGCCCCTCGTTTGACGGCAACACCCCATCGACCACCAGGAAGGCGCATGAGCGGATGTGGTCCGCGATGACACGCAACCCCTTGTGCGAAAGGTCGCCGGTGTGGGTGATCTCCGCCGCCGCGCCGATCAAACCCTTGAACAGGTCGATCTCGTAGTTGCTGTGCACGTGCTGCATCACGGCCGCTAGACGCTCGAGCCCCATCCCCGTATCCACCGAGGGTTTTGGCAAGGGCGTCATCGTGCCATCCGCGTCACGGTTGAACTGCATGAACACCAGGTTCCAAATCTCGATGTATCGGTCACCGTCCTCATCGGGGCTGCCGGGCGGGCCACCGGGCACTTCGGGGCCGTGGTCGTAGAAGACCTCCGAGCACGGTCCGCACGGGCCCGTATCACCCATTGCCCAGAAATTGTCTTTCTCGCCGCAGCGCGAGAACCGCGCCGGCTCCACGCCAACCTCCTTTAGCCAGATGTCCGCGGCCTCGTCATCGTCCTCGAACACGGTGACCCACAACCGCTCCGCCGGCATGCCGAACTCTTTGGTCAACAGCTCCCAGGCGTAGAATATGGCCTCGCGCTTGAAGTAATCCCCAAAGCTGAAGTTGCCCAACATCTCGAAGAAGGTGTGATGGCGCGCGGTGTAACCGACGTTCTCCAGGTCGTTGTGCTTGCCGCCTGCGCGCACACAGCGCTGCGACGTCGTCGCCCGCACATAAGGCCGTTTCTCCAGCCCCAGAAACACGTCCTTGAACTGCACCATGCCGGCGTTGGTAAACAGCAGCGTAGGGTCATCCTTTGGCACTAAGGGGCTGCTCGACACGATTTCGTGTCCGCGCTCGCGAAAGTAACTCAAGAAACGTTGTCGTAGCTCGCTGCTGCTGTTCAACTGACTGTCCCTACCATCTTATGACGCGGCGGATCTGGTCCTGCGTAAAACCACGATACTGTAGAAACCTTGCCTGGCGCATGCACTCGCGCCGGTCTATGGGCACCTCATCGCCAAAGCGTTTACGCCGCGCCTCCGCGCAGCTTTGCTCCCACGCCGGCTCGCCATCCACATGCCGTGCGATCAGTTCGGCGCCCACCCCACGTTGACGGAGCTCATGGGTGATGCGCACCGGGCCCTGCCCCTTGGCGAGCCGACTTCGGACGAAATCCCGCGTGAAACGGTCGTCGGAGAGGAGATTCTCATCGTCGAGCCGGGCGACGACGCGGCCGACCTGCTCGCCGTCGAACCCCTTGGCACGGAGCTTTTGCCGCAGCTCCGCGCGTGAATGCTCGCGAGCGGCTAAAAGGTCGAGCGCCTTCGCGCGTAGCTCATCGTCGGCGACCTCGTTCAGGCCTCCACCTCCTCGGGCTCCTGCGTCTGCGGCGCGGGTGCAATTAGAAGTGCCCGTATCTTACCCTCGATGTCGGCTGCGACGTCAGGATTCTGCTTGAGAAAATCGCGCACGTTATCCCGGCCTTGTCCGATACGGTCGCTGCCATAGCTGTACCACGCGCCCGCCTTGTCGATGATATTGTGCTTGACGCCCAGGTCGATGAGCTCACCCTCACGGGAAATGCCGCTGCCATAGAGAATGTCGAATTCGACGACCTTGAACGGTGGCGCCACCTTGTTCTTCACCACCTTTACCCGCGTTTCGTTGCCAACCACCTCATCGCCTTTTTTGATGGCGCCGATGCGTCGAATGTCCAGCCGTACCGAACAGTAGAACTTGAGCGCGTTACCACCCGTGGTAGTTTCAGGACTACCAAACATGACGCCGATCTTCATGCGAATCTGGTTGATGAAGATGACGAGCGTGTTCGAGCGCTTGATATTCGCCGTAAGCTTGCGTAGTGCCTGCGACATGAGCCGCGCCTGCAGCCCCACGTGGGAGTCACCCATATCGCCCTCGAGCTCGGCCTTTGGCGTAAGCGCGGCGACCGAGTCAATGACAACGACGTCGATAGCCCCCGAGCGCACCAGCATGTCGGCAATCTCCAGCGCCTGCTCACCGGTATCGGGCTGCGAGACCAGCAGGTCATCCACGTTGACGCCGATCTTCTCCGCATAACCGGGGTCTAGCGCGTGCTCGGCGTCGATAAAAGCAGCTGTCCCACCCTGTTTCTGGATTTGCGCGACCACCTCCAAGGTGAGCGTCGTCTTGCCCGAGGACTCGGGCCCATAGATCTCGACCACGCGTCCGCGCGGCAGGCCACCGATGCCAAGCGCGATATCCAGCCCCAGCGACCCGGTGGAAACGGCTTCCACGTCGCGCAATCCGCTCGTGTCGCCCATACGCATGATCGCGCCCTTGCCGAACTGTCGTTCGATTTGTGTCAAGGCCGCACCGAGCGCGCGTTTCCTGTTGTCATCCATGTAGTGGCCTCCTAATCGGGTAGGTGTCGGGTAAGAGAGTAATTATCCCAGATTTGATGTCGCTAAACGATACGCAAAGGCCACGACTTCAGCAGCCGGTATTGCGCGCCGCTCGCGTGGGTAATCGACTCGACTAGATAGAAACGGCCGACCTTCCACAGGACGTGTTTGTGCGAAAGCGGCGTGTTGGTGGCAGTCACTTTGCGTGCCAGCGTCACGTGCGCCTGGTAGGGCCTGGTTTCGACATCGAAACCACGGGCTTGCAGACCGATACGAAGTGTTTCAACCAGACTCAGCAGCTCGCCGGGCGCATGCGACGGTGCACTCCACGCTACCTTTGGCTTGCGCCAAATACCTAAACGGTCCAGATGCAGGACGAAGGGTGGAACCCGCACTGCTTTGGCCACCAATTCGGCGGACTCGCGGCGGTCGCCGTCGACTGAGCCGAGAAACTGGAGCGTAAGATGTATGTTGTCGGTCTTGACCAGACGCCCGCGGGGCCCCACACAGTCGCGGGCGAGCGCCGCCAGACCTTCACGCACGCCCTCATCGGGCCACAGGGCGAAAAAAAGCCGTTGCCGGCGGATATCCTCGCGCGTGCCGCCCTCGAGCTCGGGAATCGTCGGTAGGGGTGGTGCGGTGTCGGACATTCGCCCCGGTTAACCAAAGTCTCCGCTGGCCGCGCCCGCCGCGGGCGCCTCGTACTGACTGACGATATCGAGCGTACCCTGCAGCGCTAACATGACCGCTTGCTCTCTGATCATGGCGCGGTCTCCGGCGAAATGCGAAACGCGTGCCGAGCGCCCTCGATCACGCACGGCCCAGGCAAGCCAGACGGTGCCCACCGGTTTGCCCGGGCTGCCGCCGTCCGGCCCCGCGATCCCGCTTACAGCAAGACTGACGTGGGCGTCGCAGTGATCAAACACCCCGGCCGCCATCTCGTGCACGACTTGCTCGCTCACCGCGCCTTGTTCATCCAAGGTGGCCTGGCGCACCCCGAGCATCTCGCGCTTCGCGGCGTTCGAATAAGTGACAAACCCGCGGTCAAACCACGCCGAGCTTCCGGGCACCGAGGTGACCACCTGAGCGACCCAGCCGCCGGTGCACGATTCTGCCGTGGAGAGAAAATAATCGTTGCGCCTGAGTTCTTCGCCCAGGCGCACAGCCAAGCGATGCGCCACATCCATCGACGATACTCCCAAGTGTTTCGGGGCTAATTCGGGGACAGTTTACTAATTTCCCAAGGACTCACCGCGACAGCGAATCGGTGGGTGAAATTAGTAAACTGTCCCCGAATTAGCTCTGCGGGCGCGAAAGAAGCGCCGCAGGGTTTGGCTCGCCTCCTCGCGCATGACGCCGGCGGCGACTTCCGGGCGGTGGTTAAGCGCTTCGCAGTCGAAGACCCGCAGCACGCTCACCACCGCACCGGAGCGTGGCTCGGGTGCAGCGAACACGACACGCGCCACACGCGCCTGCACCACGGCGCCGGCACACATGGCGCAAGGCTCGACGGTGACGTAGAGCGTGGACCCGGGCAGCCTGTAGTTGCCGGTCTTCTTGCTGGCCGCGCGCAATGCATTGACCTCGGCGTGCGCCGTGGGGTCATGGGTCGAGATCGGATTGTTCCACCCGGCGCCAAGCTCGACACCCGCGCGAACCACGACGGCGCCCACGGGCACCTCGTCCAACGTTGCCGCGTGCTCGGCCAACGCCAGGGCGCGGCGCATCCAGTGACGGTCCACATCACAGGTGGACGTGGCCACCGCCTACTCCCACTCGATGGTGGCGGGGGGCTTGCTTGACACATCGTAGGTGACCCGCGAGATACCACCGACCTCGTTGATGATGCGGTTCGAGACGCGTTCCAGAAACTCGTAGGGCAGGTGCGCCCAGCGCGCGGTCATGAAATCCACAGTCTCCACGGCGCGCAAAGCGATGACATGCTCGTAGCGGCGCGCATCACCCATCACGCCGACGGAGCGCACCGGCAAAAAAACCGCGAAGGCCTGGCTGACCGCGTCGTACAGCTCGCAGGCGCGCAGCTCGTCGATAAAGATCCCGTCGGCCTGACGCAGAAGCTCGACATACTCTCGCTTCACCTCGCCAAGCACACGCACACCCAGCCCCGGCCCGGGAAAAGGATGGCGGTACACCAAGTCATAGGGCAAACCCAGCTCCACACCGAGCTTGCGTACCTCATCTTTGAACAGCTCTCGCAGCGGTTCGATGAGCTGCATGTTCATCCGCTCCGGTAGACCCCCCACGTTGTGATGGGACTTGATCACGTGCGACTTGCCGCTGCCCGCCGCGGCGGACTCGATGACATCGGGGTAGATGGTTCCCTGGGCCAGCCAGCGCACATCGCTGAGCTTTGCCGATTCTTGCTCGAAGGTCTCGATAAACAAGTTGCCGATGATCTTGCGCTTGCGCTCGGGGTCCTCGACGCCCTCGAGCGCGCCGAGGAAACGCGCCTCGGCATCGACACGCACCACGTTCACACCCATCTGGGTCTTGAAGGTGGTCATCACCTGCTCGGCCTCGTTTTTCCGCAACAACCCGTGGTCCACGAAGATACAGGTCAGACGCTCGCCGACCGCCTTGCCGAGCAGGGCCGCGACCACCGCCGAGTCCACACCACCCGAGAGCCCGAGGAGCACCGGCTCCTCGTCAACCAGCTCCCGCACGCGGGTGATGCTGTCCTCGATGATGTTGCGCGCGTTCCATAGCTGCTCACACGCGCAGATATCGTGGACAAAACGGCGAAGGATCCGGTCGCCCTGACGGGTGTGGGTGACCTCGGGATGAAACTGCACGCCGTAGAAGCGCCGCGATTCGTCCGCGATGCCGGCAATGGGTGCATTGTCGGTGGAAGCAATAACCATGAAACCCTCGGGCATCGCGTTGACCCGGTCGCCATGGCTCATCCAAACATCGAGCAGCGCGTACCCCTCGCTGGTGGTGTGGTCCTCTATGTCGCGCAGCAGCCGTGAATGACCCCGCGCACGGACGCGGGCATAGCCAAACTCGCGATGTGCGCCCATCTCCACATCGCCGCCAAGCTGTGCCGCCATGGTCTGCATCCCGTAACAGATGCCGAGGATGGGCACACCCAGCTCGAACACACTCGATGGCGCGCGCACCCCGTCGGCGACGGTCACGGACTCGGGTCCACCGGAGAGAATGACCCCCTTGGCCGCCACCGCGCGCAAGCGCCGATCATCCACGTCGTAAGGAAGAATCTCACAGTACACACCCGCCTCGCGTACACGCCGCGCGATGAGCTGTGTGTATTGACCGCCAAAGTCGAGGATCAAGATACGGTCGGCATGTATGTCGGCGGTCATTGAGCAGTCTCGTCTTGCTGGGGCCGGCGGCCACGATACGCGCGGGCGTGCGCGGTATGCGCCACGCGCGGGAGGTTACGCGGGTGCGCCTGCAACCGGTCAGTCGGACCGATAATTGGGGGCTTCCTTGGTGATTGCCACATCGTGCACATGACTCTCACGCATACCCGCGTGCGTCACCCGGGCAAAGCTCGCATGGGTGCGAAGGTCCTCGAGCGTGGAGCAACCCGTATACCCCATGCTGGCGCGCAGCCCGCCAATGAGCTGGTTGAGCACCGCGACCAGGCTGCCCTTGTAAGGGACGCGCCCTTCGATACCCTCCGGGACCAGCTTCTCGAGGTCCGTAGACTCCTCTTGGAAGTAGCGGTCACCCGAGCCGTGGGTTTGCGCCATGGCTCCGAGCGAACCCATACCGCGGTAGGACTTGTACGAGCGGCCTTGATAGAGCTCGACTTCACCGGGCGACTCTTCGGTGCCGGCAAACATGCTCCCGATCATCACCGACCAGGCGCCCGCCGCCAACGCCTTGGCCGCATCACCGGAGAAACGGATCCCACCGTCGGCGATGACCGGCACTCCGGTGCCCGCGAGCGCCTGTCTCACGTTGTCGACCGCCGTCAACTGCGGCACACCTACGCCGGCGACGACGCGAGTCGTGCAAATCGAGCCCGGACCAATACCCACCTTGACCGCATCGGCTCCCGCATCGGCCAGCGCTTGAGCCGCCTCCCCGGTTGCGATATTGCCGCCGATGACTTGTACCCCCGGGTAGTTGGTCTTGATCCAGCGCACGCGGTGGAGCACACCCTTGGAATGCCCGTGCGCGGTGTCCACGACGATGACGTCCACGCCCGCCTCGACCAAGGCCGTAACCCGGTCCTCGGTACCCCCGCCGGTGCTGACGGCGGCACCGACGCGTAGCTGACCAAACTCGTCTTTGCACGCCCGCGGAAACTCTGTTTCCTTCTGGATGTCCTTGACGGTAATCAAGCCACGCAGGTTGAAATCGTCGTCAACCACCAAGACTTTTTCGATCCGGTGCTGATGCAGCAGATCGACGACCCGTTCGCGGCTGGCGCCTTCTTCCACCGTTACCAGCCGCTGCTTTGGGGTCATCACGCTCGAGACGGGCGCGTCGTAGTGGGTTTCGAAACGCAGGTCGCGGCTGGTGACGATGCCGATTAGACCCTGACCGTCGACCACGGGCACACCCGAGATGTTCTGCGTGCGCGTCAGCATCAACACATCGCGAATCGTCGCGTCCGGACCGACCGTAATCGGATTCTTTATGACACCGCTCTCGAATTTCTTGACGATGCGTACTTCGCGTGCCTGCTCCTCTATCGGCATATTCTTGTGGATGATGCCGAGCCCGCCCTCTTGTGCCATGCAAATCGCGAGACGCGATTCGGTCACCGTGTCCATCGCGGCCGACAAGAAGGGAATATTGAGCCGGATTTCCTTGCTCAGCCGGGTGCCCAGTGCGGCGTCTCGCGGTAGGATCTCCGAGTAACCCGGTACGAGTAGGACATCATCAAAGGTCAAGGCTTCGTCGACTTCGCGCAGCGTGATATTGCGCATGTGGGACTCCGGACTCGTCGAGGTTGTTGGCAACTACGTAAACCTATCATTGTATAGAACACAGTTTTGCGGGTAAACGCGGGGGGCAACTATTGAGCAAGGTAGGGGCGGTCAAGCCACGCGACATCTACACCGTCTCGCGCCTGAACGAGGAGGTCCGGGAGGTGTTGGAAGGGAGCTTCCCCGCGCTGTGGGTGGAGGGGGAGCTCTCGAATCTCGCCCGGCCGGGTTCCGGACACATGTATTTCTCGCTCAAAGACAGCGCCTGTCAGGTGCGCTGCGCCATGTTCAGACGTAGCAACTACGCGTTGCGTTTCACGCCAGAGAACGGCATGCACGTGCTTGCGCACGCGCGCGTGGGTCTTTATCCCCAGCGTGGCGAGTTCCAGCTTGTGGTCGACTTCATGGAGGAAGCGGGCGAAGGCGCCCTGCGCCGTGCCTTCGAGGCGCTCAAGCAGCGTCTGGCCGCCGAAGGACTGTTCGACGAAGAGCGCAAACGGGCGCTACCCCCGATCCCGCACCAAATCGGGGTGGTCACCTCCCCCACCGGCGCCGCCATCCGTGACATATTGAGCGTGCTAAAGAGACGTTTCCCCGCCATCCCCGTCGTCGTTTATCCCGTGTCGGTGCAGGGGGCGACCTCGGCAGACGAGATCGTTGCCGCACTGGCGCTTGCGGCCGCGCGCGCCGAGTGCGATGTCCTGATCCTGGCCAGGGGTGGCGGTTCGCTGGAGGATCTGTGGTCCTTCAACGAAGAACGCGTCGCACGTGCCGTCGCGGCGTGTCCCATCCCGGTAGTCGTCGGTGTCGGTCATGAGGTCGACTTCACCATAGCGGACTTCGTCGCGGACCTCAGAGCCCCTACGCCGTCGGCGGCCGCCGAGCTCGTCACGCCCGACCGAGAGGAGCTTGCTGTCACGGTTGCCGCGTTGTCCGCGCGCCTGCGACGGCGCCTGGACGAGTTGCTGCTCACCCGGCGCCGTACGCTCGACGGGCTCACGAGGCATCTGCTTCTTCTGCACCCGCGTCGGCGGCTGGAGGACTTCATGCAACATCTCGACCGCTGCGTGCTGCGGCTGGGGCGTGCCATGCATCACTATCTCCAATCACACGGCGACCGTCTGGCGCTGCTCCATACCCACCTCAAGACGGTGGAGCCGAGCGCGCGGCTACGCGCGAGCCACGAATCGCTCGCGGCGCTGGAGCGCAGGCTGCACACCGCGATGCAAGAAAGCCTGCGGGTGCGCTCGGCCGAGGTCCAGCGTTTCACCCATGCGCTAGCCGTCGTCAGCCCCAGGCACACGCTGGCCCGTGGCTACGCCATCGTGACCACTGCGGATGGCGCTCGAGTGGTCCGCTCGGCGGGCGAAGTTCGCAAGGGTGAAAAGATCAAAGCGCAGCTTGCAAAAGGTGCACTCTACGGGACCGTCGACTCGACCGACGCGGACGAATAGCGCGCACGGCGTCTCAGCGGTAACGCAGCCGGTACCAAAAGCGTCCGATGTACTCGTGCAGCACGTGCGATACGCTGCTCAAGGCATGCGCGCTCGGCAACCACGCGATGATGTCGTCGTCGCCGCTGTGGATGGAGGAGAAACCGGTCGGGGCTGGCACCACGGCTAGACCGGTTTGCTCGAACGCGGCCACCGAGCGTGGCATGTGTGCAGCCTGGGTGACGAGTACCACCCGCGATACGCCGGCACCGCGGAGTATTTCGGCCGAGTACGATGCATTTTCGGCCGTGTTGCGGCTGCGTTCCTCGAGCCATCTGACGCGTGCGTTGAAGTCCTGTTCCAGCGATGTCTTCATGAGCATCGCCAGGCTCTCGCCATCGCTAAACACGCGTCCTCCGGACACGAGGATGGGCAACCGGGTGCGCCGCTGCAGATGCGCCGCATAGCGCAGCCGCAGCAGCGAGTTCCGGCCCACGACGTCTCGCCCCCCAAACTCGGGGGCTTCGTGGAAGCGCCCCGCGCTCAGCACGACGATCGCCTGCGGGGAAGCCGCCCGCAAAGCGCTGTCCGAGAGCGCGGGGACGGTCTCCAGCCACGCCACCGACCAGCGCGCAACCAGCGGCATGCTCATCACATAAAGACTCGCCAGCGCGAACACGAGGGTCGCGGCTGCGAAGGCCCGTGCACGCCGCCACAGGACCCAGGCGAGCAGGCACAAGACGAGGTTCGACCCGGGTGGCAACACCAGCGCGGTCGCCGCTTTTGTGAGCAATAGCTCGAACTCGGCCATCAGGCGGAATTCAGCACGACACCCCGGTGACGGTGGCGATAGCGGCTTAGGCTACCGACTCGCCGGCGGCTTGGCGGTCGGCATGGTAAGAGGAACGCACCAGCGGTCCGCTGGCGACACTGCTAAAGCCAAGCTCGCGTGCGATGTCGCCGAGCGCGACGAACTCGGCCGGCTCCCAGTAACGCTCGACGCGCAAATGGTCGCGGCTCGGTTGCAAGTACTGTCCCAGAGTCAGCATGTCGCAATCGTGCTCGCGCAGGTCGCGCAACACGTCCACCACCTCGTCGAAGGTCTCGCCCAGACCGAGCATCAGTCCCGACTTCGTCGGTACCTGGGGCACGCGCGCCTTGAAGCGTTGCAGAAGGTCGAGCGACCACGCGTAATCCGCGCCCGGTCGGGCTTTGCGATACAAACGCGGGACGGTTTCCAAATTGTGGTTGAACACATCGGGTGGCGACTCGCAAAGCGCGTCCAGCGCCGCATCCATGCGCCCGCGGAAGTCGGGGACCAGGGTCTCAATCTTGATCCGCGGGGCCGCATCTCTAACGGCGTCTATGCATGCGACGAAGTGACCGGCACCGCCGTCCCTGAGGTCATCCCGGTCGACAGAGGTGATTACGACATAGTTGAGCCCCATCGCCGCCACGGTCTTGGCCAACTGCACCGGCTCACCCTTGTCCAACGCTAAGGGCCGCCCATGCGCGACATCGCAGAACGGACAGCGCCGCGTGCACACGTCGCCCATGACCATAAAGGTCGCGGTGCCGTGCGAGAAACACTCCTGCAAGTTTGGGCAAGACGCCTCCTCACACACGGTGTGGAGCCGGTTGGCACGCAGCAAGGATTTGAGGTGGGCGACAGCCGGCGCGTTGCCCACCCGGACCCGAATCCAGGGTGGCTTACGCTCGAGCTTTTGGTCCGATGAGACCTTGACGGGATTCTTTGCGGTCTTGGCTGCCCCGCGTTGCTTTACACCCGGAATTACTTTGCCCATAGCTGGAGTATACCCAAAAGCACAACGCGTCGGGTCCATTGGACGCGCGAGCCCTATCCCACGAGCTAGGACCCCTTTACTTCTCCGGCTTCGTCACGACCATAGTCGGCGCCATCCTCGAGGACATCCGGCGGCGGCGGAGGTATGGGACCCCAGCGGTTGACGATGGTGCAAAAAAGCTCCGCGGTGCGCTCCGCATCGTATATCGCGGAATGTGCATCGCGGCTGTCCCACGGCAAGCCCGCGGCCGTCACCGCGCGCGAGAGCACCGTTTGTCCAAACGCCAGCCCGCCCAAGGTCGCCGTGTCGAACGTGGTGAAGGGGTGGAAAGGGTTACGCTTGATACCAACGCGTTTCGCGGCGGCGTTGACAAAGCTCAGGTCAAAGGACGGGTTGTGGCCGACCAGCACCGCGCGGGTGCAGGCGCTGACCTTGAGCGCGGCGCGGATCGGCTCGAATATGGTGCGCAGCGCGTCCGCTTCCTCCACCGCGAAGCGGAATGGATGGTACGGGTCGATGCCGGTGAACTCGAGCGCCGCCGGGTCCATGTTGGCGCCGGGGAATGGCAGCACATGGCACGCGTGGGTTGCCCGCAGGCGCCAGGCGCCGTCCTCGTCCATGTCGAGCAAGACCGCCGCGAGTTCGAGCAAGGCATCCTTCTTCGGGTTGAATCCACCGGTCTCGACGTCGACGACCACCGGGAGAAAGCCGCGGAAGCGCGTCGCAAGCGCACGTCTCTCGTCGTTAGCTTTCATGCTCTACCTGCCAGCGCAAGCGGCGCCCCGCTCTGAAGGGTACCACCTGAGCATTGCCCAAGCGCACTGTAGCCGGGACCTGCCACATCGTCTTGCGCAAACTGACCGTGCCCGTGCTACGCGCCAAACCGTAGAAGTCCGCACCGTGATGGTTTGCAAAGGCCTCCATCGCGTCCAGCTTACCCGCTTCGTCAAACACCTCCGCATAAAGCTCCAGCGCGGCGTGTGCCGTGTAGATGCCCGCGCACCCACAGCCAGATTCCTTGTCACCCTTGGCGTGTGGCGCGGAATCGGTACCAAGGAAAAACCTCGGGTCGCCGCCCGTGGCAGCCTCGACCAATGCCTCTCGATGCCGCTCGCGCTTTAGCACCGGTAAACAGTAGTGGTGCGGACGCAGCCCTCCCTCGAACATGGCGTTGCGATTGAGGAGCAAGTGGTGGGCGGTAATCGTTGCCGCGAGCCCTTGCCCACGGGAGCGCACGAAGGCCAGACCCTCGGCGGTGGTCACATGCTCCAACACGACTTTGAGCCGGCGGAAACGCTCGACGATGGGAGCGAGCTCGCGCTCGATGAACACGGCCTCGCGGTCAAACACATCCACCTTCGGGTCGACCACCTCACCGTGGACCAACAGCGGCAAGCCCCGTGCCTCCATCACCTCCAGAGCGGCGAAAACGCGTTTGATATCGGTCACACCCTCGGCAGAGTTTGTCGTTGCGCCCGCGGGGTACCATTTGACCCCGTAAACGACACCGCTCTCAATGGCGGCCACAATTTCCGCCGGGCTGGTGTTGTCCGTTAGATAAAGCGTCATCAAAGGCTCGAAGCCGCGGCTGTCGCCGAGCGCCGCTAAAATACGCTCGCGATACGCCAGCGCAGCGGTGACGGTCGTTACCGGTGGCCGCAAATTGGGCATGACGATGGCCCGAGCAAAACACCGCGCGGTCGCCGCCACGGCGCCTCGAAGCACATCGCCATCACGCAGGTGTACGTGCCAGTCATCCGGACGACTCAGGGTAAGGCGCATGCTCGCGTCGGCTATTCGATGGCGTGGAACAATGGGTCGAGTTTGTCCAAACAGTGCCGGCAGCGTGCGCTTCTTGCCGGCCGCGCGCCGGCATTGTAGCAACACCCGGCAGACGCGTCCCAACGACCACAGCCTTGGGGGCGGATGTCCTTTACGCCGTCGTGTACGACCGCGCCGCGCGACCGCGCCAAGCTTTTGTGTCGGACACCGGGGGCGGGCATAATGAAGAAAAACGGCGACCGAGGAACAAGAATGGCCGCAATACCCGTCACGCCCGACATAGATACCGAAGAAACCAACGAATGGGTCGAGTCTTTAGAGTCGGTGCTCGAACGCGACGGCGTTCCTAGGGCGCACTTCCTCCTTGAACAGCTGATCGACAAGGCACGCCGTTCCGGTGCTTATTTGCCTTATTCGGCGAACACCGCGTACCTCAACACCATCCCCGAGACACGTGAGGAGCACACCCCCGGCGACTCGGCGCTGGAATGGAGGATCCGCTCGTTGGTCCGGTGGAATGCGCTCGCCATGGTGGTACAGGCAAACCGTCAAACAAGCGAGCTCGGTGGGCACATCGCCAGCTTCGGTTCCGCTGCGACGCTCTACGACGTCGGCTTCAACCACTTTTTTCATGCGCCCAGCCCCAACCACGGCGGCGACCTGGTCTTTATTCAAGGTCACTGCGCACCCGGCGTTTACGCCCGCGCATTCTTGGAGGGACGTATCGACGAAGACCAGCTCAACCGTTTCCGCCAAGAGGTGGACGGCGGCGGGCTCTCTTCCTACCCACATCCGTGGCTGATGCCGGACTTCTGGCAGTTCCCGACGGTGTCGATGGGGCTCGGCCCCATCATGGCCATCTATCAGGCCCGCTTCATGCGCTACCTGCACCACCGCGGCATCGAGGATACCAGCGGTCGCAAGGTCTGGGCCTTCATGGGTGACGGCGAGATGGACGAGCCGGAGTCCATGGGTGCCATCGGTCTTGCCGCACGCGAGCATCTGGACAACCTCGTCTTTGTCATCAACTGCAACCTGCAGCGGCTCGATGGGCCAGTGCGTGGCAACGGAAAAATTATCCAAGAGCTCGAAGGCACCTTTAGAGGCGCGGGATGGAATGTCATTAAAGTGGTGTGGGGGTCGTACTGGGACCCCTTGCTGCATCGCGACGTCAAGGGCTTGCTTAGACAGCGCATGGAGGAAGCGGTCGACGGCGAGTATCAGAACTTCAAGGCCAGGGGCGGCGCCTACACGCGTGCGCATTTCTTTGGCAAATACCCCGAGCTCGAGAAGCTCGTGTCGAACATGAGCGACGAGGACATTTGGCGGCTCAACCGCGGTGGTCACGACCCGCACAAGGTGTACGCGGCCTATGCCGAAGCGGTAAAGACCGAGGGCCAGCCTACCGTCATCCTGGCCAAAACCGTGAAGGGCTACGGTATGGGTGAAGCCGGTGAGGGCCAAAATATCACCCACCAGCAAAAGAAGATGGGTGAGGATGCGCTCAAGGCGTTTCGCGACCGCTTCAATATTCCCATCTCCGATGAGGCCATCGCCGACGCGCCCTTTTATAGACCCCCCGAGGACAGCCCCGAGATCAAATATTTGCACGAGCGGCGCGAGGCGCTTGGGGGCTATTTGCCGACTCGGCGACGGCGCGCAGAGCCGCTTCAAGTGCCGACGCTGGATGCCTTCGCCGCACAGACCAAGAGCACCGGCGACCGGGAGATCTCCACGACGATGGCCTTCGTGCGCATTCTCACCACGCTGGTCAAGGATCGAAACGTGGGACGCTATGTCGTCCCCATCGTCCCGGACGAGGCACGCACCTTTGGCATGGAGGGGCTGTTCAGACAGCTCGGCATTTACGCGTCCAAGGGTCAGCTCTACGAACCGCAGGATGCCGACCAGCTCATGTATTACAAGGAGGCGCTAAACGGTCAAATCCTCGAGGAAGGGATCAACGAAGCCGGCGCCATGTCCTCGTGGATCGCAGCCGGCACCGCCTACAGCAATCATGGGGTCGACATGATCCCTTTTTACATCTTCTACTCGATGTTTGGCTTCCAGCGGGTCGGCGATCTCGCTTGGGCGGCCGGTGATAGTCAGGCGCGCGGATTCTTGCTCGGTGGCACGGCGGGCCGGACCACGCTCGCCGGTGAAGGGTTGCAACACGACGACGGGCATAGCCATATCTTTTCCGCCAACATACCGAACTGCATCTCGTACGACCCGACCTTCTCCTACGAGCTCGCCGTGATCATCCAAGACGGGTTGCGCCGCATGTACGAGCAGCAAGAGCACGTGTTCTACTACATCACGGTCATGAACGAGAACTACCCGCATCCCGAGTTGCCGCCCGAGGCGGTCGATGGCATTTTGAAGGGGATGTACTTGCTGCGGGGCGCGGCGCGCAAACGTGGCAAGCAGCCGCGGGTGCAGCTCATGGGTTGTGGCACCATTTTGCGCGAAGTGGACGCGGCGGCCGACATGCTTGCCGAGGACTTTGGCGTACTGGCCGATGTTTGGAGCGCAACCAGCTTCACCGAGCTACGGCGCGACGGGGTCGACTGCGAACGCTGGAACATGCTGCACCCACAGGATGAACCGAAGAAGAGCTACGTGGAATCCTGCTTGGAGAAGCACCCCGGTCCCGTCGTCGCGGCCAGCGATTATGTCCGTCTGTTCGCGGACCAGATACGCGCCTTTGTCCCACGTCGCTACGTCACCCTGGGCACGGACGGATACGGGCGCAGCGACGTGCGCAAGAAGCTGCGCAAGTTCTTCGAGGTCGACCGTTATCACATCGTGGTCGCGGCGCTCAAAGCGCTCGCGGACGACGGTGACATAGAACGCGAAAAAGTTGGTGCCGCGATCAAGAAGTACGACATCGACCCCGACAAGCCAAACCCCCTGACAGTGTGAGCGCCGTGAGCACCAAAGAAGCCCTTGTGGCGGGCATTATCGAGGTCCGTGTACCAGATATCGGCGATTTCCAAGACGTCCCCGTGATCGAGGTCATGGTGTCACCGGGCGACGTGGTGCAGCAAGAGGATTCGCTCATCACCTTGGAGAGCGACAAAGCCTCGATGGATGTGCCCGCACCTGGTCCCGGGACCGTCCAAGAGGTGCGCGTTGCGGTTGGCGACACGGTGTCCGAAGGCGCTCTGATCTTGTTGCTGGAAAGCGCAACGGGCGCATCGGCCGCGGTCCCCGAACCCGCGCCGGTCGAAGCGCCACCGGCCCCGCCACCGGCGGCGGACGCCGAGCCGGCGTTGGTCGAGGTGCATGTGCCCGATATCGGCGACTTCAGCGACGTTCCGGTTATCGAGGTCATGGTGTCGGCGGGCGATACGCTCAATACCGATGACCCCGTTGTCACGCTGGAAAGCGACAAGGCATCGATGGATGTGCCGACCCCATTCGCGGGGCGTGTGGACAGCGTACACGTCAAGGTTGGCGACCAGGTGTCGGAGGGGTCGCTGCTGATCACCATGCGCGCGGCCGCAGGCACGAGCCCGGCACCACCCGAGGTGACCTTGAGCGACGACCCCGAGCTTGCCGTGGCCGTGCCCGAGCAAGCGCCGGCAGCCGAGACGCCGGCCGCGTCGCGCCCTTCCCCAACCGCGGCCCTCGCGGCCGAAGAAACGTCGGTGTCGGGCAGCCGCTCGCACGCAAGCCCGGCCATACGTCGCCTCGCCCGCGAGCTTGGTGTGGAACTTGGGCGGGTCAAAGGTACGGGTCGCAAAGGACGCATTCTCAAAGACGACCTAAAACGCTTTGTAAAGCAAGAGCTGACCAAACCCGAGCCGGTTGCGAGCGGTAGCGCGATACCGCAAATGCCGGCGGTAGACTTCTCGAAGTTCGGCCCGGTGGAGGCTCAACCGCTCAGCCGGATTAAGAAACTTTCCGGCGCTAATCTGCACCGCGCCTGGCTGGTTGTACCTCACGTCACACAACACGACGAAGCGGACATCACCGAGCTCGAAGCCTTCCGCAAGTCACAGGGCGAGCAGGCCAAGCAACGCGGTGTACGGCTCACGCTGCTTGCCTTCTTGATGAAAGCCGCGGTTGGCGCATTGAAGGAGTTTCCAAACTTCAACGCGTCGCTTTCACCGAGCGGCGAAGAGCTGATTCTCAAACGCTACTTCCACATCGGAATCGCGGTCGACACGCCTGACGGCTTGGTGGTGCCGGTGATCCGCAACGTGGATACAAAGACCGTTTACGAGCTTGCCGAGGAACTCGGCGCGGTCAGCGCAAAGGCGCGCGACGGAAAGTTGACCATGACCGACCTGCAGGGGGGGTGTTTCTCGATCTCCAGCCTGGGAGGCATCGGCGGCACCGCGTTCACACCCATCGTCAACGCGCCCGAGGTCGCCATTCTCGGTGTGTCGCGCTCGAGCTTGAAGCCCGTGTACATGGATGGCGAGTTCAAACCACGATTGCTCTTGCCTTTGTCCTTATCCTACGACCACCGTGTCATTGACGGCGCCGCGGCGGCTCGCTTTTGCGGATACATTGCAGCGCTCTTGTCCGATATCCGCCGGATGCTGCTGTAGTCCGGTTCGGGCAACCTTGATACGAATATAAACTCAAGGCCGGCCGTGTGCCGGTGTAATCGATATGAGCGAAGAATCCTTACAGATTCGTGTACCGGACATAGGCGACTTCGAAGGGGTGGAGGTCATCGAAGTCGCCATTGCGCCGGGCGATTCGGTGCAGACCGACGACACCGTGATCACGCTGGAAAGCGACAAGGCCAGTATGGATGTGCCGGCTGACCAGGCGGGGACGGTGCAAGCCGTACACGTGAAAGTCGGGGACAAAGTTTCCGACGGGGACCTCATCGCCACCCTGAGCGCGGCGGAGCAAGCGGCCGCAGCCCCGGCCAGCACACCGGCGTCTCGACCCGTGCACGCAACCGCGGCCCCGGCAACGACAGCCGGGCCTACCGACCTCACCGCCGAAGTGGTCGTTCTGGGTGCCGGACCCGGTGGCTACACGGCCGCGTTTCGCGCCGCCGACCTGGGTAAGAACACCATCTTGGTGGAACGCTATCCGACGCTGGGCGGCGTTTGTCTCAATGTTGGCTGTATCCCGTCCAAGGCGCTGCTGCACACCGCGGAGGTCATTGAAGAGACCCGCGCGATGGCAAAGCACGGCGTCGTCTTTGGTGCGCCCCAGCTGGATATCGAGAAGCTGCGCGGTTGGAAGGACTCCGTGGTTGGCCGTCTTACCAAAGGACTGGCCGGGCTTGCCAAGCAGCGCAAGGTGCAAACCGTACAGGGCCATGGCCGTTTCCTCGATGCGCATATCTTGGAGGTGGATACGGAGTCTGGCACGGTACGCATTGGCTTCGAGAACGCTGTCATCGCCGCGGGCTCCCAGGCCACGCAAATCCCTTCCTTTCCAAACGACGACCCGCGTTTGATGGATTCCACCGATGCGCTGGCCCTTGACGAGATACCGGGACGCATGTTGATTATCGGCGGGGGCATTATCGGCTTGGAGATGGCAGCGGTTTACCACGCGCTCGGGGCGCGTGTCACCGTGGTGGAGCTGCTGGATAGCTTGATCCCCGGCTGTGACCCAGACCTCGTGCGGCCTCTGCAAAAGCTCATCGAGAAAAAATATGAACGTATCGTGCTGGGTACAAAGGTCACCGGCATCACCGCGCAGACGGACGGACTGGAGGTGAGCTTGGACGGTCCAAAGGGCACCGAGACCCAGAGCTTTGACCGGATTCTGGTCGCGGTGGGCCGGCGGCCAAACGGCGGTCGTATTGGCGCGGACAAGGCGGGCGTTCACGTAGACGAACACGGTTTTATACCGGTGGACAAACAACAACGCACCAACGTTGCGCACATCTTTGCTATCGGGGATATCGTTGGCCAACCCATGCTCGCGCACAAAGCGACGCATGAGGGCAAGGTCGCCGCCGAGGTGTGTGCCGGCCTGAAATCGGCGTTCGACGCCGCCACTATCCCCTCGGTTGCCTATACCGACCCCGAGGTCGCGTGGTCGGGGATGAGCGAAGCCGAGCTCAAGGCGCAGAACATCGCGTACGACAAAGGCGTGTTTCCATGGGCTGCCAGCGGGCGCTCGCTGGGCATGGGCCGCAGCGAAGGTATCACCAAGCTGCTTTTCGACAAAGACACGGGACGTCTCATCGGCGCAGGTATCGTCGGCAACCACGCCGGTGACCTCATCGCGGAGGCAACGCTCGCCATAGAAATGGGTGCCGATGCCGAAGACCTGGGTTTGACCATTCACCCCCACCCAACGCTGTCCGAGACGGTCAATTTTGCCGCCGAGATGGTGACGGGAACGATTACCGACCTGTACGTGCCAAAGCGCTCGTAGCGCGTGGTGGGTCTTGGAAAGCTCACCGGTCATCGATCTGTGGTTTCGGGAATTCGACTCGGAGCAGACCCCCGCCTGCGAGCCTAGCCTCATCATCCTGCACGGTCTGTTTGGCTCTAGCGTCAACTGGCGCAGCTTTGCCAAGCACTTTTGCGACCGGCGCCGCGTCTTTGCCCTGGACCTCAGAAATCACGGCGCCTCGCCCCATGTGGCGCAAATGGACTACGCACTGATGGCGGCCGACGTGCGGCGCTTCATGGACACGCAAGGCATCGAAAGTGCGGTGTGGCTGGGTCACAGCATGGGTGGCAAAGTCGCGATGCGCGCCGCACTGGTCACACCCGAACGCGTGTCCGGGCTGGTCGTGGCGGATATTGCACCGGTTGCTTATCGCCGAGACTACAACGAGCTGGTCGATACCCTGTTGGAACTGGACCTCGCCGGCTTGAGCGGTCGCGATGACGCCGATGCGCGGCTGCGACCCGCCATCCCCGAGCCGGGGATAAGAAACTTCCTGTTGCAGAACCTGAAACGCCGCGAGGGGCGTTTCGTTTGGCAGGTCAACCTACACGCTATACGGGATAACTTAGCGCACATTCTCGGTTTTTCCACCGGTAGTGAATCTCAGCCGTACACAGGTCGGACATTGTTTCTGCGCGGCGAGCTCTCGGACTACATTCGGCCCGAGCACCAAACCGAGACACGCCGTCTCTTCCCAAGACACGGGATGGAGACGGTCAGTGGCGCGGGCCACTGGTTGCATGCCGAGCAGCCGGACCGGGTGGCGACTACTATCAAGCGCTTTCTCGACACCGAATGTTGACAAGCCCATCACCGCGCTCGCTCGGTCCGAGGATTGTGCTCGCTCTCATCCTCGGCTTTGCACCGGCGGCGGCCCTGCTCGCGCAAACCAGCGCGCAGACGCGTCTCGCCGAGCAGTTCGCCCTTGGCAAAACCTTTATGGGGATCCGGGTCCTTGACGCCAAACACCTGGCCTTCGTTCGCGTGGATGGCTTCGCGATGGTCGAGCTCTCGGGTTTGGCCTGGGACCAAGACGAACAAATACTCTACGCGCTCTCCGACCATGGGCATGTCTTTCATGTGCGTCTCGATTTTGATGAAGACACCATCAACCAGGTCGAGTTTCTGGCCGCCTACGCTCTACGTGACCCGCAGGGTGCGCCACTTGGCGGGAGGTCGGCGGATGCAGAGGGGGTCGCGCTCAGAAACCATCGTAACGGGCGGCCCGGCGACACAGAGCTCATCGTCTCTTTCGAAGGGGAGCCGCGTGTACAGAGCTTTAGCCCGACCGGCATCTGGCAAGACACCTACCCGCTTCCGCAAGCCCTAAGCGACCCCGACAGCTATCGGTCGCGCAACAAGGCGCTCGAAGGTCTGACCGTCCACCCGAGATTTGGGGTGCTGGTCGCACCCGAGTGGCCGCTCCACTCCGCGCGAAACCAATCCTTGCAGGTGACGGCGCTCACCGGGGAGATGTGGGTGTTCCCACGCTACGAGGCGCCAAAGTCGGGCTTGGTCGCGATGGAGGCGTTGGAGGATGGGTCACTGCTTACGCTGGAGCGTAGCTTCGTGTCTGTTTTTCAACCCTTGATCGTCGCGCTGCGGCGCACCCAACCGCTTGGGGTCCCGGTGAGCCAAGCCCCCTTGCCCATGAGCGATGTCGCGGTGTTCAACTCGTTTAAAGGCTTCCGTCCGGACAATTTCGAGGGGCTGACGCACCTGGAAGGAAAGCGGTTCTTGATGGTAAGTGACGATAATCAGTCGGCTTTGCAGCAAACCATACTCCTGTACTTCGAGCTCTTAGACCAGTAGCCGCAGCTCGGTGAGGACCCCTGACACTGGAAGTTTGAACCCGGTCAAGAATGGTCCTCAGCCCCTGGTCTAGACTTTTTTCGTCGTTCAGACAACAGTTGCTGTAATCCGGGGAGAGATTCGTGGCTGTACCTTTCAAGCTATCGCGTTCACGGCGGTGTTCCGCGGCCCGTCCATATCCTCTTCTTACCCTCTTTGCTGCCTCCCTGCGTTTGGACCCACACGGCGTTTGGACCCAGACGTATGAGTAGCGCTTTTGCGGGTGCGGGCGTAGAGAGCGCGCTGCTTCAAGACCTCGTGCCCATTCATGCGCTTTCGCCGGAGCACCAAGAAGAGCTCGCGAACTCCGCCGCCCTCGTCCGCGTGTTACCGGGAGAAGTGCTAAGGGGCGAACGCCTTGGCTCCGACTACACCTATTACGTGCTCGAGGGCGAGCTGGAAATCTACACCGGCGACGAGCTTGTGGAGACGCTGCGCGGTGGCACCAAGAACGCCCGCTTCGCCCTGTCGCGGCTGCGCTCCAACCAGGTCGCGGCACGCGCAAAAACCGAGCTCAACCTGCTCCGTGTCGACATCTCGCTGCTCAGCACGTTGATGATCTGGGCACAGGCTTCGACCGACAAATCGTTTAGCGCGGATGAGTTCGACCCCACCTCGGGTTGGGTACCACACCTACTGCAGTCGGAGCTGTTCAGCCGAATCCCACCGGCAAACATCCCGCGGATATTTGCGTGCATGCAGGAGCTGCCGGTCAAAGTCGGCGACACGATCGTCGAGGAAGGCGATGCGGGCGAGCACTACTATGTGATCCGGCGGGGCCGTTGCAGCGTTAGCCGCCGTCCGGACGACGGCGCTCCCGCGCTCCGCTTGGCGGAGCTTCGACCCGGCGACGCCTTTGGCGAGGAGTCGCTCATCAGCGGTGCGAGCAACGCCAGTGTCACCATGATGACCGACGGTGCGCTCATGAAACTCGAGCGGACCGACTTCGAGGAGCTGATGAGCAACCCGATCCTCAGCCTGGTGAGCCGCGGGGAGGCGGAGGTCTTGGTCAGGACCGGCGCCTGGTGGATCGATGTTCGCCCGACCGAGGACCATCAACGAAACGGCATCCGCAATAGCCTGAACATCCCACTGCAGGACCTGCGCGGAAAAGCCGACAAGCTGGAGCGGCAACGACCGTATGTCGTGTGTTGCAATGACGGACGCTGCAGCTTGGCCGCCGCCTTCTTTCTGACCGAGCTCGGTTTCAATGCCTATGTCTTGCGCGGCGGTCTCAGCGAGACCGCGTGCGGCGCCGAGGGCCTGAACAGCACGACAGCCATCGCGCTCAATACGGAGCGCTGGTCCGATGAACTGAGCTCGGCCAACCAGGAAGTCGCTCAGGCGCTAAAAGTAAAGCTCGAGGCCACTGGCGCGCGCCGGCTTTTCGAAGAGGAGCGTCCAAGCAACCCCAAAAAGCTCACCAACGACAAGCTGGCGGCCGAGCAGAAGAAGCTGGAGCTGGAGTCGGTGAGCGCCAGCAACGCCTTGGCTCAAGCGCAACGCCGAAAGCTGGAGCTGGAAGCAAAGATACGGGCCGCCGAGGCGCATGCCGCGCGACGTCGCATCGAGGCGGAAACCGCATGCCAAAACCTGCGCAAACAGGCGGAGACCCGCCTGCGCGAGGAAGATGAACGCCTCAAGACCGAGTACGCGCGCGCGGCCGCACGCATGGAAGAGCTGGAACATGCGCGGCACGAGACCGAGCGACGTCTTGTTCTGGAGCAAAAGCGTATCGAAGAAGAGCTGAGTCGCTCGAAGGCGTCGCTGGAAGCCGAAGCGCGTAAAGTCAAAGAGGACCTGGAGCAGATACGGCGCAACGCGGAGACAAAGGCCAAACGGATCAAGAGCGCGGAGGCAAGCCAAGAGGAGCGTCTTCGCGCCGAGACCGAGCGTTTGCTCCGCCAGGAGCGCCAGCGTCTTGAAGCGGAGTTTGCAAGAAGCGCGACGGAGCTGGAGCAAGCACAACGCCGCCTCGAGCAAGCCGAAGTCTCCCAGCAGTCGCTCGAGCGCGAGACACAGCGTATCACCGAAGAGCTGCGCGCCGAGGATGAGAAACGTTGGGCGGAAGCTGAGGCCAAACGCGTCGAGCAGCAAGCGAAGGCCGACCAGAAGGCCGCACTAGCGCAGCAGCAACTGGTCGATGCCCAACGCCACAAACAGCGTGCCGACGACCAGCGTCTAGAGGCGCTCGCGGAGCTGGCTAGAATCCAGAACTCTACCCGTCAGATCGAAGCGAAGACAACGCGTCTGCGTGAAGCCGAGGCGAAAGCGGAGCTCGAAGATTCCGAGGCGGCGGTAAACCTGGCCAGCGAACAGGTCGATGCCGCGCGCGAAGCAAAGGCCAACGTCGACGCGTCGCGCTCGGCAGTCCAGCAGCGTGCCGCGCGCGAGCGCGCGACCGAGAAAGAGCTGCGCGTCAAGCTGCAAGAAGAAACCGAGGCCTGGCTGCGCGAGGAACAAGAACGCTCACAGGCGGAGCTAGAGCAGGCACGGCGCGATCTGGCCGAAAAGTGGGCGCTGCTGGAAGACACAAAGCAAAAGCGTCTCGCGGCGGAGGATTCCAGCTCAGACCTGCTCGCGGATATCAGCAGCCAGCTTGTGGATGCGGTGGGAGCTACCACGTTTGCCGAGGAAAAGACGGCGCGTACCTCGGCCGCCCGCGAGGAAGCCGAGACGCAAAAACGCCGGGCGCTCGACGACCTGGAGCGTGCCCGCGAGCATATCGAGCAGCTAAAAAGTCAGTCCTCCTAACGGCTCAGACCTTGTAGTCGGGACACTCGCGGTCCAGCTTGCGAAGCCGCGCGGCCCACTCGGTGCTTCCGTCGTAGTGACAGTTGGGTGATTCGCGCATCTGGTCCTGGATCATCGCGACGCGCTGCGGGTCGATCAGATGGAGCGGCTTTACCGTCCCGGCCGCCGTCGCCGTACCGGAGTGCCGGCTGAGCTTGCGCACGTACCTGGCAATGAGGGCCGCCCCAAGCGCGTGTAACGTGTCCCGACGATTTTTGGTATCGTTTCGCGATGGCCGCAACCATCGTTCAGCTCTCCGATCTACACCTGTATCAGAATCGAGACGGCCTGCTCGCCGGGGTGCCCACCTGGAACACCTTTGAGTCCGTCTTGGCCGACGTGCAACGCCGGCACGGTACGCTGGACTATCTCGTGCTCACCGGCGACCTCGCGCAAGACGAGGCATTGGCGACCTATTTCATGCTTCGCGAAGCGCTCGCAGCGTGGGCGGGGCGTTACAGAATCATTCCAGGCAACCACGACGACCGGGAAATGCTTCGAGAGGCCTTCCCCGACCTGTTCCCGCGTGACGCGGGTACGCTCAACTTCGTTGTGCACACCGGCGGATGGAAGATAATCGGTTTGGACTCTCACATCCCCGGCGAGGTCCGGGGCTGTGTGGACGGCGCACAGCTCGAGTGGCTAAAGCGCGAGCTCGAGCAAAGCGCCAGCGCCCCGGCGCTGCTCTTTGTGCACCATCCACCGGTACCTATAGACGTCGCTTGGATCGACGAGCTGGGTTTGGAGCAGGCCGCTGGCCTGGTGCAAATGGTCGAGGCCACGCCGGCGGTCAAAGTGGTGTGCGCGGGGCACGTACACCAAGAGTTTAGCGGCCGGATCGGCGAGGCGGCCATGTACACCACACCGTCGACCTGTGTGCAGTTCGGCGCCCGTGCGGAGAAGTCATTCGACACGAAGATGGCAGGTTATCGCAGCTTCACTCTCACCGCGGACGGCTATCATACCGAGGTGCATCGTCTGTCGGCGCCCGCCGTCACCCCGCAAAGCACTTGAGGAGCCACAATGGTGCGTCAAAGAACTCCACGTAAGCGCAAGGTCGAGAACACACCGGAGCGGGTCGTCGTCCCGGCCGGCCATGCCAAGGCCGCGGTCGTGGTCAAAGGTCAACGTATCAAAGTCATCAACACGCACGGGACACAAGTGGTCGACTGCTGGGCCTTCAACGCAAGCAACCTCGGCGAATTCATGTCGATGGAGCATTGCAGGGTCGGGCTTGGCAGTTACCGGCCGAAGGTCGGAGACGTTCTCATCACCAACACCAGACGTCCGATTCTCAAGCTGCTAAAGGACACTTCGCCCGGTGTTCACGACACGATGCTTGCCGCCTGCGACCGCTATCGCTACGAGCTGCTTGGTTGCGAGTCGTACCACCGAAACTGTACGGACAATATGTGGGAGGCGCTGGTCGAAATCGGTTGCAAGCCGACCGAAACGCCTTCGCCCTTCAACCTTTGGCAAAACACACCGGTGCTGGATGACGGTTCTATTCCCCAGTTGCCTACCGTCGCCAAGAAGGGTGACTTTGTCGAGTTTCGCGCGATGATGAACCTGGTGGTGTGTCTGTCGGCGTGTCCCCAGGATATCCTCCCGATCAACAGCAACCGGCCGAGAAATGCGCACTTCCAAGTGCTGGGTTGACGCGGGCTGCTGCCGCTGTTTCTAGCCCCGCTCCGGCTCTCCGACCAGGTATGTTGGCGGGCCGATGGCGTGCTCCTGGGTCTGCCAGAGACTCTCTAGAAAGTTCAGCGCGAGTTGTTGAACCCCCCCAAGATCTTCACTCAGTATGCCGTGCTTGTCTGCCTCGACCATCTGCAGCGAGACCTGCTTGCTGCCTAGCTTGCTCTCGACCAGCGCCGCGCTGCGCGGGTCCACAACCGGGTCGTCGGTCGCCTGGACGAGTTGCACGGGACAGTTGACGTCGATTAGCCGGTTGTCCAGCTCCTCCACCATGCGACGCAGCTCGTAGAGCCCCCGAATGGGCATGTGCCTGTAGTTGATGTCCGGATGCTCCGAGTCGTTGCGGCGAAACGGTATTACGCCTTCGTAGGATGAGACCCAACGCACCAGGCGATTCGCGCTGTGAACAATGGGCACAAACACCATGTTCTTGTTTTGGAATTTGTAGGTGACGGACGCGGCAAACACTCCGGCCAACCCCTCGGGCTGGTCCGCCGCAAGCCGCAGACACAGCGCCGCGCCCGTGGAGAAACCGACCAGACACACGCGCGATGTCAATGACGACATGATCCTATAGCCCCGCCGTACAGACTCGAGCCAATCCAGCCATGAACGCTCGCGCAAATCCCATGGCGAGGTGCCGTGACCCTTGAGCCGTACACCGACCACGGGCACGCCGGTGGCGGCGACCCGCTGGCCAAACCCACGAAGCTCCGCGGGCGAGGCGAGAAAACCATGGGCGAGCACCACCCCGAAGTCCTTGTGGTCTTGTGGTACCAACAGGTACGGCTCCCCGCTCCTGGTGGCAATCTCTTGGTCATTGATCTCACTGTGTCTGGGTTTTGTAAAAGACTTGCGGTCCCACGCGTGCCCAATACGTTCGTCGTCGTAGAGAAGATCCGCAAACGCTCGCCCGCTCAATGTATCCATCTCATTGACAGCGAACGCGACCGCGGCGGCGACTTGCGCTACCGGCGCCACCTCGTTCGCGTAGACCACGATGAGGTTCTCCAAGCGCACGTCGTCGATTCCGTGCTCTTCGAGCAGTTTTGGCAGGAAGCGATAGCGGTGCGGGTCGCAACGTACCAGGTCGGTGTTCTGTGCAGTGCGCAAGAACTGCGCTAACCCGGCACAGTCCCCGTCCAACAGACCGAGATAAGCCTCGGGGTTACGCAGACTGCGGTGTAGGTGTACGCGCCGCTCCCGTTGTAGACGTTTTACCGCGACATACAATGTGCGACAAAACATCCCATGTTCGACCTCGCGTCGCCCCTTGTCCATCCAGTGAAGAATCAGGCAGGAGGCGAGATGACTCAGATTCACTGTCACGTCGGAGTACATGCGGTGCATGTACTCGTCGCGCACACACAGCGCAGTTCGGGCCATCCGCCCGGCGAACACACGCTTGCGCCACTGCCGGGCCGTCGGCTCCATCGCGAACACATGCTCCAGCGTCCCGAGTCGTGGAACGATGTGCTCGATCACCTTCTTGTCCCACCAACGCCAAAACCGACCGGGGTAAATCGGGTCGCCGAGTCGGATATCCATATCCGTATCCTTGAACAGGATATTGCCCTCGATCATCAGCTCCTCGGACATACGCCGGCTCAAGCCGCTGTTTAGGAGCTGTGCCCCTTTGCGCAGCATGTTGTCGCCCACGCGGATCGGGTAGAAGGTAATGTTCGCCGGGACAATAGCCGTCGGTCGGCGCGCCGCCTCGAGCAGCGCCTCGCCACCGTCGATGCCGAGGTTTTGCGCCCACTGCTCGACCTGTCTCGCACGCCCCTTCGCGTGCGCCTCGAGTACCGCTGTTTTGAACACGTCGAGTGCGAGCGCCAAGAATGCCGCCCCCGTGTGGTGTTTTCTTCGCCCCTCGGCATGACGCGAGTAAACGCTGTAGCGACCTTCATCATCGATGACACGACGGTCTTTCACCATTCCGCCTTCTGGAAACACGATTATCTTGCGACCGCGCAGGGCCTCTACAGCCAAAAAACGCAATAATGCCGGCATGTCATTGGGCACGGCACCCACATTGAGCAGGTAGTTCGAGAAGGTATCGCCCTTGACAAAGAACTCGCTGGACGCAATGGAGCGGCAATAAGCACCCGTCTCCTTGAAGATCATGTACTGAGGGATAAAGGTTTCGAAGCGGGCGAAGTGGTTGAACAAGAATATCTCGCCCTGGTTTATCTGGCCGCTGCTGTGATGCAGCTTGAGATTGACCTTCAGCACCGTCTGGAGGATCTTGAAAACGCGAACCGACCAGTGATACGTCGAGGCGTTGATCTCGAGATCGTGACCGAGATCTTCGGCAAACTGCTCGTTTGATATGCCTAAACGTCCCATTTCCACATGCTCGTGTACCGCTCAGCGGCTCGGGTCGTGCGTATCTCTGACTTTCTGCACTCCAATGAAATGATAGGCAATACACAGCCCACCCAGAAAGACGAAAGCTAGGTAGCCTGTCACACCGTCATATCCCGAAGCGAGGGCCACCCATGAGGATTCGGCATCGAGGTAGCTGGTCTTGTTCACAAATTGGATGACCAAGACCCAGCCCGCATGCACACCCACACAGGCGGCGATGCTGCCGGTGCGCGTGCGCAGCATACCCAGCAACACGCCGGCCGCGCCCAGCGCAAGCAGCGGGCCGATGATCCTCGAGGACTCGTACTGATTGAAAAAGTTGGCGACGACGTGGAACCCGCTCGCCCAGCTTGCATGGTCGTCGGGCACAGAGAGGTCGGGCCGCACAAAGTGCGTCAGGCTGTATAGCAGCGCGGTCAACGCGATAGCGAGCAGCGTACCGCCACGGTTCGCGAGCAAGCTGTAGAGCGCTCCCCTAAACCAGACCTCCTCCAGCAGTGCGACCAGCAAGCCGGTCAGTGTGGCGCTGAGCGCAATGTAGGCGATGTCGCCGAGGTCTGGCGGCGGTGCGCTGGGAACACGCAGCCCCATTGCAAACAAAAGCGCGGCGACGACGAGCATGCTGAGCACACCAAAGACAAAACCTTGCAGGCATAGCCGTACACCCTGTTTCGCGCGGAAGTCGAAGCCCCATGATGCTCGCGTATTGACCCCATATATCTTTAGCAGCGGCCACAAGCCGAGCACCGCCGACAGCTTACAGACCCGGCTGGTGACTTTCTGAACGGGGATATCGGTCACGCCCACCGCTTGGAGCAGAGCAAACAGGGGATACGCCAGCACCGCGCCAAGAAAAAAGACCAAGCCCACGTAGAGCACGAGCAAACCCAGCGTGTGCAAGGCGCCATAGCGCTCCGGCATCTGCCTCGCGGCCACGGCCTCGGTCTTCCGGCTCAATGCCCAGGCCCGACACCGCGTCGAAGGGCAGCGCCGCCAAAGCGCCGCTTGATTTCATCGACGGTGAGGTCGATGCGGGCTTGCTTCCTCACGTTGGCTCCTTCGAACAAATCGGCTTGCAGCGGTGCGTCGTCGTGCAGCGCGCTGACACCCACACCAAGCAGGCGCACCGGACGCGCTTCCTCGCCTAAAGCTTCGAGCAGCAGCGCTCGCACCACGCTGAAAATCTCCTTCGTGCTCTCGGTCGGCTGTGGCAACGAGCGCGTACGCGAAATAGTCTTGAAATCACTGTAGCGAATTTTCACATGGGCCTTTTTGGCTTTACGACTGTGTCGTCGCAAGCGAAACGACACTTGCTCCGCGAGAGCGCCCGCCACCAGACGCAGCGTCATCGGGTCGCTGATATCGGTTGCAAAGGTGGTCTCATGGCTGATCGACTTTGCTCCTCGGTCCGTGACCACCCGCCGGTCGTCCAAGCCATGTGCGAGCTTCCACAGGTGCATGCCCTGTTTGCCGAGCCGGTGCCTCAGCATCTCGGCGGATGCCGCCCGCAGCTCTGAGACCGTATTGATGCCAAGACGCTCGAGCGTCTGCTTGCACACGCGTCCAACACCCCACAGGTCGCCGACCGGCAGCGGGTCCAGAAAGGCCTGCTCGCGCCCCGGTTGCACGACCACAAATCCATCCGGCTTGCCGTGCTCGCTGGCAAGCTTGGCGAGAAACTTGTTTGGCGCCACACCCACCGATGCGACCAGGTCCAGCTCCTCGGCGACGACCTGCTTTATATCGGCGCCGATTTTCTCGGCCGCACCAAACAGCGCCTCGCTATCGGTCACGTCCAAGAACGCCTCGTCCAGCGACAGCGGCTCAACCTCCGGCGTGTAGCGATGCAGAATGCTCAACAACTGCTCGGAGACACTGGCGTAGTAGCGCATCCGCGGCTTGATCAGGACCGCGTGCGGGCACCGCCCAAGTGCGACGGCGGTCGGCATCGCACTGTGCACACCATACGCGCGAACCACATAATTCGCTGCAGCAACGACCCCGCGTGTGTTCGCGCCACCGCCTACGATGACCGGCTTCGTGACCAGCGACGGGTCGTCGCGCATCTCCACCGATGCGTAGAAGGCATCCATATCGACGTGCAGGATCATGTCGTCAGTATTGTCGCACGGGTCGGCGCTTCGCGCGCTCGTGTGTTTGGCTGCTGCGACGGCTCACTGTTGAGGGCAGAATCGCGCAGAAAAGCCGCATCAAGAGTGTCCTAGCGGCGCTTCCCATCTTCTCCCTTGGATTGTTTGTTGGTGGCGTGGCCAGCTATGGTCAGGCCGAGATGCCGATCCCGACCGAGCACAAAGGCTTGTCCGTCTCGCTGTTGGGTGTGGTCTCAGAGGAGTCCATAAAGAAGCAAATCGGTCTCTCTGGCTATGAGATCCGGCTTTGCGAAATCGTGATCGCACCGGGCGGCACCATCGCCAGACATAGTCATGCGAAAACATCCAGACGCCTGAGCAGCGCGCAGATGGCCGAGGCTCTGGTGCAGAAGTTAAAGGGTGAGATCCCTTGAGCGTTGCCGGGTTCCGGCCTCAACCCTTTTTTTGGCGGAAGGGGTTGGCCGGATACACGCCGAGGATTTTTATCTTTGTCGAGAAGAACTGCAGCTCGTCCATTGCCAGGTCGACGGACTTTTGCGCGGGATGACCCTCTATCTCGGCGTAGAACTGGGCGACGTTGGGTGTAGCTAGGCTGATATAGCTCTCGAGCCTGACGACGTTGATGCCGTTGGTCGCGAAGCCGCCCAGCGCCTTGTAGAGCGCGGCGGGGACGCTGCGCACCTGAAAGACGAAGCTGGTCAAACACGGTCCGTCGCGCGGGTCGGGTTCCTCGCGGCGGCGCGACATGACCACAAAGCGGGTCGTGTTGCCAAGCCGGTCCTCGATACGCGTGCGTAACGATACGAGCCCGTAGGTGTCGCCTGCGAGCTCGGATGCGATTGCAGCCACCGATGGGTCACCCAACTCCGCCACTTCCTGCGCGGCGCCGGCCGTGTCGGCCCGGATCACCGGTTCCAAACGCAGCTCCCGGATGACGTCGCGGCATTGAACGAGCGCCTGCTCGTGGGAGAACACCCGGCGGATTCCATCGAGCGTCGCACCCGGCAATGCCAGTAGATGGTGGTGCACGGGCTGGAAGTACTCGTCCACGATATAGAGGTTTGATTCGGGCAGCAGATGGTGCATATCGGCCACCCGCCCGCCGAGCGAGTTCTCGATGGGGATCATCGCCAGGTCCGCCTGTCCACCCTCGACGGAAACGAAGGCGTCCTCGAAAGTCTTGCAGGCAACCGTTTCCAGACCGGGAAAACGGCCGATACAGGCCAGATTGCTATACGACCCCGCAATGCCCTGAAAGGCGACAGCGTGCGCCGAGCTCAAGAACCCGGGCTGTCGCGCCGCGGCGACTCGTGGTGGCGTCTCGGTCATCTTTTTCGGCTCTGCTGGACCGTTAGGTGGCAGGAAAGGCGTGGCGATTATACGCCAACTCGTGTTCTCTCAGTCTAGCCCGCGAAAGACAGCGAATTACGCGTGGCGGCGGCATCGACGCGACGACGAGCGTGTCCCCGAGCGGGAGCTCGGCACGCTGCTGATACCGACCGCGGGTTGCGCCGAAGTGTTTGGTCGTCATTCAGCAAGCCCCGTCAAGCCAAGCGCCTGATGCTGCACCGGTCCGTGCATGCTGCGCGATGTCTCGAGGGGCAAGCGCTTCGAGGCGGGTATTCGCGTTCCTGGCTGACCATTTGCACTCGCCTTCGGTGCGCCATAAGCTGCGCCGGATGTTCACCTACATCGACCCCAAGGTTCGCAGCCGGCTCATAGAGCAGGGCCGTCTGACCCGTATCGATGGTCGCGGACGGCTGTTGGATGCCGGTGCCGCCGTTCCGGAGAACACCCACGCCATCAACATACTCGGCCCGATCCCATTACCACTGGCGCTGGGTGAAATTTCCATGACCGTGGATTGGTATGCGACCGTGCGTAGCACCGAGCTTGGTAAAGTTGAAGAGCTGGCGCGGGACCTGCGCGAGCAAGGTGGACAACGGTTGTTCTCGTTGCTCGCATCGAGCATGGCGGTGAACAGCGTGATGGTTGTCGGCAAACCTGCGGCCAACCCCTTGGTGCGGGTTCACTCGAGCTGTTTGACGGGTGACGTCTTTGGCTCCTGCCGCTGTGAATGTGGCCCGCAGCTCTATGCGTCCCTTGCGAGAATCGCAGCCGACCCGGCCAAGGGATACCTCATCTACATGGCAGGCCATGAGGGGCGCGGGATCGGGCTCTGGGCAAAGGCCGCGACTTATTTGCTGCAAGACGCGGGTGAGAACACCTACCAAGCCAACCAATCACTGGGGCTCCCCGCCGACTCGCGCGATTTCAGCGACGCCGCCGCCCTGTTGCATCGCTTTATCGGGAACGAACCCTTTAGGCTGCTAACCAACAACCCGAAGAAGGTGGATGACCTGGCGGCGCTCGGGCTTGACAAGGTAACACGTGTCAAACACGTGGCGGGCATCGGCGAGTGGAACCGCCGCTATCTCAAGGCGAAACGCGATTGGGGTCACCAGATCGAGAGCAGCGACATTTCTGGTGACGTGTGAACCGCCGCCAGGCGTGCTGGGGTCCGCGTCTCGCACTTCACATGCCATTCACGCTGCCCGTGGATACTCGCAGAGTTTAACCGAACCGAGATTCGCATCGTGAACGCGATACCTGAGGCAAGGTATCCGGGCCGACGTCAGACCTTGCCGAACGCCCTTATCCAACGCAAAAGCAAATGGCTGGTCATGCGATTCTATCTGTCCATGCTGGCCATTGCCGCGATCGACTTTTGTTTCGCGGTGATCTACGCAGTCCCCCTGTACCGCTTTGCCCCGACTGCGCTGCTGCTGATCGTCCTCACCTTGCTGGGCGCGCATTGGATCTACAGACCCATACTACGATTCCTACGTGACCCGCAGAGCACGGCGCTGCCCGTGCGCCGGATCGCCTCGCTCAGCCGCAGCTGCACCTTATACGTTGCCGCGATGATAAGCCTGCTCGCCGCCGTCAAGTTTTTGGTTCTACCGCCGCTGCTCGGTTTCGATATCGCGTCGTTGCTGACCCGCAACGAGCGCTTGTGGCTACCCGTGCTACACACGCTCTACTACACCGCTCTCATCTACTTCGTGATGGTGGACTACGAAGCGGTGCTACGCTTGCGCATTTTTAGCTGGTACGGGCGTCTGGTGCCCGCGACACGCGGTCATCTGCTACACCGTCTGCTGGTCGCTTTCGGCGTAACCTCTTTGCTGCCCTTTAGCCTGCTGATGCTCCACGCGTTGGAGCACGACTTGGTTGTGGAGCGACAGATCCTGTTCCAGGACATGGCGGCAAGCGCGCTCGCCTTTGTGGTTACCTTGTTCTTTGTCACCCGCGGCCTGCTGCGCCCGATTCATGCGCTGGAGGCCGCTACATCCGAAGTGCAGCGTAACGACTTGACGGTGACCGTGCCGGTCTTGAGCAACGACGAGACTGGCCGTCTGGCAAGCCGTTTCAACCAAATGGTCAACGGGCTGCGCGAACGAGCACTGATCCGGGAGACCTTTGGACGCTATTTACCTGAGCGGGTTGCCGCCGCAATCTTATCGAGCGCCGGTCATCTAGCACCGAAGTCTGAGATCGCCACTATTCTCTACGCCGACATCGAAGACTTTACAAGGATGGCGGAGCTAGCGTCCCCGAACCAGGTGGTGACCATGCTCAACGAGTACTTCTCCGCCGTGGTTGAACCTATAGAGCAAAACGACGGGGTCGTAACACAGTTCCAAGGGGACGCACTGCTTGTGACCTTCAACCTCCCCATACGCGACGACCACCACGCGCTTTCAGCGCTTCGATGCGCTCTGGCGATCCAGCAAATCTGTAAGGAGCGGCAGTTCTCGGGGACGACGCTCAAGGCTCGTATCGGTATTGCCACCGGGCGGGTCACGGCGGGCAACGTTGGCTCCGATAGCCGACTCACGTATACGGTGCACGGCGACGCCGTCAATATTGCCGCACGTCTCGAGCAGCTAAACAAGCAGTTTGGAACGCAACTGCTGTTCGATGGTGCGACCTCAGAAGCCGTTCAGCACGCTATCGATGTACACTTTGTCGCCGACGTCAAAATACGTGGCCGCGAGTCCAACACCGCCGTGTTCACGGTCGAAGCGTCGCAGCCAGCGAGTCACGAATCCCGCGCGTTTCCGCTCCGCTCAAATCGAGACGCCATCTCCGGCTGACGTAACCATCGCGGTGGCCGTGCTCTGGGTGGCGCCGAAGCGGGGGCTGCCGCACGCTCGACAAGACGCGCCGTCTCCATGGCTTCTTTCTCCAGTCGGCGTTGCATCCACGGACCAACTAGGGGCGCCGGAAGCGGTATCCCAGACGTATCGATCTCTCCATCCACCACCAGCCGCGTCTTAGACCCGTAGCGGATGGTTTGATACCTGACCCATCCGCTTTCGATGTCTCCCGCCCCCGGGACCATCTGCGCGAGGATGGCGCCCGATGGCAGAGTGCGCACATCCTGAGTCCAGTGGTACTTCAAGCACACGAAACCGACACAGTGCGACGATGCAAGCCGCATGCGCACGCTACCGTCGTCGTTCGCCCCGAGCATCGTGACCTCCGAAATGTCGGGGTCAATCCGGGCAATGCCCTGGTAACGGCTTAGAACCGAGCGCACGCTTTCAATATCCGCAAGCAGCGCGATATCGGAGTGCATGCGGTAGCGCGCCCCCTTCCGCGTGACTTCAAAGGCCTTTAGCTCGGCAGCGTTACCAGCCGGCGGCGTGCCGAGGCCAGCCGACAAGACGAAAACAATAAACAGCAAACATTGCGATGTTCCAAACCGAGATGCGAGGCGCATTGTCTGTCTCGTGGTGGCGGTTGTCGGGATAGTGTCAGGTTGTCCATCTTTTGTCTATAAAATAATTCAAATAAGCTTGACAGCAACAAAAGTTTTCGATTTATTATCTCGACTTCAATTAGACAGATAAGCTTCAACAAACAATGCGTGAGAAAGACCTGCTGAGCTCGTTTGCCGCGCCCACCGTACTCGTGCAGGGTGCGAGCCGGGGTATCGGTCTAGAGCTCACACGACAGCTTCTCGCATCACCTCATGTGCGTCGGGTCTACGCAACCTGCCGCAGCGCGCGGGCGGCCGTCGAGCTACAAGGCTTTGTACGGTCCGACCCCGAGCGGCTATCAGCGCTCGACCTGGATGTGTGCGACGAGGCTTCGGTGGCGGCCGCCGCGGCCGCGGTGCGGGAACTCGACTCGAGCCTCAATCTGGTGGTCAACTGCGCCGGTTTACTACATGACGACATCCATGGCATACGGCCCGAACGCCGCCTAAGCGAGGTGGAGCCGGAGGCTTTTGTGCGCAGCATGCGCGTCAACGCGCTGGGCCCGCTGCTGGTTGCCAAGCATTTCGAGCCGCTGCTGCGGTCACCGGAGCGGACCGTGTTCGCCAGCATCTCAGCGCGGGTCGGTAGCATCACGGACAACCGACTCGGTGGCTGGTATGCGTACAGAGCGTCGAAGGCGGCTCAGAACATGGTCACACGCAATCTGTCCATAGAGCTGCGGCGCCGTAGCCCCGGGGTCATTTGTGTCGCCCTGCACCCCGGCACGGTGGATACCGGCTTGTCCCGCCCCTTTCAATCCAAGGTGCCCGCAGGGAAGCTGTTTAGCGTGTCTTACTCGGCATCAAAGATGCTGGCCGTCATCGACGCGCTTAGCAGCGAGAGTAATGGGAGGTTCTTCGCCTGGGACGGCAGCGAAATTCCATGGTGAGGGGGTCCGAGCTCCACCGCCGGACCAGGGCCCCTAGCGCAAGGTAACGTCCACGGCGAGCGTGACGCGCGCGGTGGTATTCTGCTCGTCGACCCGGTCGACCTCTACCAAGACAGTGTCACCCGGGCGTTTATCCAGCAGCGCGAGCTTCACATCTGCAAATTCGCGCACGCTGCGGCCGTCAATGCCCGTGATGCTGTCGCCCGCTCGAATACCCGCTGCCTGCGCAGCACTATCCTCGGCAAGCCCCGTGACACTCACGCTCCCCGCCGTTGATTCCAACATCACGCCAAGCATCCCGGCCGGCGGGAGGTCTATCGGCGCAGAGATCAGCACGTAGTCCCCTTCGACCAGAGGTGAAGCATCCGCATCCGCCTGCAAGACCACTGCGGTTTGCGCGCCATGGCGTCTGGAGAAGCGCTGGGGTATCCCTGACCGCACCACGTGACCGCCGCCCGCCAGAACAACCATACGCCCACCATGCGTTTTCAAATAGTCGGCGGTGCGCTGCGCCATCCCCTCGTCCCAGACCAGCTGAACCTCGAAGAAGCTTTCGAAATCCCCGTGCGCTCTTGCCGGGTGCTGCTCGAATACCTTCTCGATGCGCGCCCGATAGAGCTTGTCGGAGCGGTCCAACTCGACGGGGATCGAGGCGCGCTCCTCCTCGTTCAAACCGGCGATTCCTTCTCGGCCCACTTTACGCGTGATCTCGGAGGACACGTTGAGCGCCACGAGCGGAATACCGCTGCGACGCGCAAACTCCAGGATGGGCTGGTAGAGGCGGTAGTCGTAACGCCACGTCTCGTAGTAGCCGGTGTCGCGCAGCATTACGCTCTCGTCGGTCCGACCCGCGATATATTCGTCCAGGTGAGGCTGCGCAGGCCACTGGAAAAACTCCATTCCGATGACAAGCCCGGGGTCGCGTTCGTGCAGCCTGCAGATGATCTCGAGCTGATTGAGGTGGTGGTCGAAACGGTCGTGCAACTCGCCCACAAAGACGACCTGGCTGTCGGCGATGCTGTCTACGAAGGCGTCGAAGTCCAGCTCCGCAGCCTTAACGGTGCGCACACCAGGCGGCCGCCACCCGGCGCGCTCGGCCTCCACCGCGCACGCGGTTGGCGCCATATCGTCGGCGACGGCGTCATCAGGAACGCCAAGCGACGCGCAGAGCATGGCGCCGATGACGCCCACAAACGTCAAGCGGCTATGCGCCTTCATCAGAGCGCCGGGTGCAGCGATACCTCGCTGATCCGTTGAAGCTTCGTATCCCGTGATGCTACGCATGTCTCGCGTCCGTTCCGTCTTTCCGCCCTGGTTGCTCATGCCTCCAGCAAGGTCAACTTACGGTATCGCAACCGTTTGGCGCAATGGTCTCGCTATGAGCAACGAGCTGGAGGTTCAATCCAGGTGCGAAGCAAGGAGCCGCGTGTAAACGACCTAGGCGCTCGCGGACGCCTTATCGCACGATAGGGCTGACACCAAACAAGTAGGGATGCGCGAAAAGCATCACCGCGTACACCACGACCCCAACAATCAGCGGTTTGATCTCGGCGGACAGCGGCCCAGGGGGCGGACGCTCCCACCCGCCCTCACGACGATTGATCAACGGCATCTCGAGGAGCGCCCACGTCGCCAGCCCGCCAAACAAAACCAGTGAACGGCTGTCACCATTCGCCAGCAAATGGGCGATGCCCCAGACCACAACCGAGCTTAGCTGCGGGTGACGAATCATGCGCCTCAGATTGCTCTTCGTATGACCGACCCCAAACAGCACAAAGGCCACGACCATGAGCACCGCAGCCGCTGGGTAGCCCCACGCGGGCGGCACATAGACAAGCTGCGGCCCGCTCGAGCGCCAGCCGATGACCATCAGCACAATCGCGGCCACGATACCGAGCGCGAAGATGCCCTTGTACGGGCCCTCGCCCAAGCGCTCCACCAAGCGCTCTCGCCCAGACCGCCCGACACTAGGTATGAGGTGCACAGCAATCCACAGCAGCACCCCAAGAGCGAGCCAAATCATTGGGCCTCCATACGACACCATCGACAACTATCAAGACGTGGCCGAAGGCTGCCGCATGCGGCGCCGACAATCAAGCCAGATGCGCCCGGTGTCATCGACGGCGACGCGCTCACGCCAGTCCCTGTAACCAGGGTCGCCGGTCACAGGTGTTGTTTACCGGCTCTGTGTAATAATGAGCAAAACAACGGGTGGGGGAAACTCTTGGTAAACGATACCGTTCGCCGGTTTGGCTATCCTCACAGCCTGGTGCACGAGTACGACGGCTGGGTGGTGTTGTTGCGCAACGACCAAATCACCGTCGGTTCGCTTGTCTTGGCTGTAAAGAGCGAAGCAACGAGCCTATCAGGCGTTGCCGCGGAGACGCTCGCGGAGCTTGGCAGCGTGAGCAGCGACATCGAGCGCGCACTTGCCGCCACTTTCGCGCCCGACAAGCTCAACTATCTCATGCTGATGATGGTGGACCCGCACGTTCATTTTCACGTCTTGCCGCGTTACGCCGAGCCGCGTGAGGTTGCGGGCATCAGCTTCATCGACCGGGCCTGGCCAAGACCGCCCGTGCTCACCGATGTTACCCGCACAAACCACACACAGCGCGAAGCAATCCTGAACACGCTGCGAAAGGCCTGGCCGGCGTAACCCACGCGAGCAGGCCTCTAGTCTTGCAGCCCCACCAAACACCCCCCGAGACCGAGATACCCCGAGTTTGGCAGCGAGAACTGTCGTCTAAACTCGGCGATTGACAGATTGCCTTCGGTATAGGCGTCCAAGAACAGCCGGCTCGCACCGTGCATGCGGCGGGGGAAAATACACTCTTTGCTCGTGTAGGGTTGCGCTGCCTCACGCGCTCCTGGCCCGATCGCTGGCGCCGCCTGCGTTGGCGCGAGCAATGCGGCCAGCGATTCGTGCCCACTCTCCCTCGCCCTCTCGTATGGTTTCAGCCGGTGACTGTCCAGCGCATGCATGCTCGCGCCATGTGCAAGCAGCACTTCTGCGACGCCGCGTTGGCCACTGTCGGCGGCCCAATGCAGCGGCGTCCCGTACAGCGCGCTTTGCGCGTTGACGTCCGCATCGTTGGCGAGCAGCAAGCTAAGCGCATCCAACTGACCGTGTCTTGCGGCCATGTGCACGGGCGTCACATGCAACAGAGGCGTTCCTGCGTTTACATCCGCGCCACGCTCCAGCAGCAGCGCGAGCACCTCGAGGCTACCAGTACGCGCAGCATGGTGTAACGCCGTGTTCCCCCTGCCGTCTCTTGCGTCTATCGCCACGCCCCGGGCGAGTAGAAAACTGGCAATGTCCGGCCACGATTGCGACGCGGCCGAATGCAGCAAGTTGTGCTCCGTCGAGTTCTTGGCGTTCACGTCGGCACCGTGCGAGCGCAGCGTGTCCGCCACCTTCCAGTGCCGTTCCAGCATTGCGTAATGCAGCGGGGTGCGATGCCAATAGTCGCCGGCATCGACTGCAGCGCCATGCTCGAGCAACATCCGTGTAACCGGGTTGCTGCCGACCTTAGCCGCCCAATGCAATGGTGCCCCGAAGCGCGCACTCTTCACGCTCGGGTTCGCACCGTAGCGCAACAGAAGCTCGACCATTGCCAAGTCGCCCCGGCTCGCGGCTCGATGCAGCGGGGCAATCCCTTGATGGTCCACGACCCCGGCGTCGGCGCCCTCTTCAAGCAACAAGTGCGCGAGCTCGCCGTGACCAAACTCGACCGCCCAGTCGAGAAGCGAGCTACCGTCAGGCCGTCGCGCCGCGGCAGAGGCACCCTCGTGCAAGAACGACCGCACTGCATCGACGTCGCCCCGCTCGACTGCCGCGAAGACTTGTGCCGAATCGACACGGTGACCAAGTGCGAACAAGGCCCACAGGGCGACCAACAAGACGGGGAGCAGAATGAGTGCGACACGGGCGCGCGCACTCGCGGGGCGCTCGTTCCACCACTTACCGTAGCTCGGTCCGAGCATGGCCAAACCTCTGGCATGTCACCGAGTGCAGTATATAACACTCGCCGCAATACCATGCCAAAGGGCTGAAACCGCGGTACTTTTTACAGATTTCCCGAGCGGCGCCAGACGCAGATATACGCCTCGCGATGCCGCTCGAGCCGGCTACCGCGACCGCGCCGATCGCGCGCGCTAGCTCACGTGAACGACGGGTGAGCCTTCGGCAACTCCCGGTCCGCGACACCGGTTGTAACCTAAGAGCCCCTGTGACAGGCATCGCGGGTGGTCGAGCGGCGATGCTTTCACGGAAGAAAACAGCACCATAGCCTTGCAATGCAAACCTAGATCTCGTCATTCGATGCGCTGCCGCGAGCGCGGAATGGCTTTGGCACAGCTTGTTGGCACGTGAAAAATGCTCCGTGCCATTTGAGTAGTGACCATCAACTTGTTTATTCTACGGCTGGGGGCTGCGAGCAACGCAGCGATTCTCTACTTCGACGACCACCAAGCTAGAGCGCAAAGCCGAGCGCACAGGCTATGCCAGACACTTTTGGGTCGGCTTCTTATCCCACTAACGGAGGGTAAACGATGAGCAAATTCGAAGAGTTAAAGGATTTTGTGACGGGGCTCGAATCCGACTTCGGCAAGTTCTACGATGACGGGAACAAGGCGGCCGGCACCCGCATCCGAAAAGCCATGCAGGAGCTGAAGACAATGGCCCAAGACATACGCGTGGACATTCAGGAGAAAAAGACCGGCTAGCGCATCCTCAAGCACGCGACCGTGTAGACCGACGCAACAAAGGGGACATACCGACCAAGCCCAGTAGCGGACCCACCGCCAATATCCAGCTAACACGCGCGCCGAGCTCCGCGTAGAGCATCGCGGTCAGGCTTATGCTCAGTGCCGTGATAAGGAAACCGATGCCGTTTTGAATTGCCAGCGCGCTACCCACGCGGTCGGGCGGGCAGGCGTTTGCGGAAAGCGCGGAGAACTGCGGCGAGTCGGCAACGACCGCCGCGCCCCACAGTAATAGCAATCCGAACCGTGCCGATAGGGGTAAAAACTCGAGCAGCGGGTATGCGACGCACAGAGCCCCGGACACCGCAAGCGCTGTGGCGGCAACGCGCGCACTCCCTGCCCACTCGCTTAACACGCCGCCAACAACACAGCCCACGGCGCCAACACCGATAACCGCGAAGGCACCAAGCGAAACCACGTGCGGACCGGGGTCGCGTGTGGCAACCAACTCCAAGACCAACAGCGGAACGAGGGTCCAAAAAGCGTAGAGCTCCCACATGTGGCCAAAGTAACCCAGGGCGGCAGCGCGGAAACGTGGCAGCCGAAAGACTTGTAGCAGGTCCTTGGCCGGGTTTGCCACAGCTTTGGGCAGGTGCGGGCCGTCGCCAAGCGCGAGCACCGCAGCACCCGCACAAAGCGCCATCACCGAGGAGGTCGTGACCACCCATTGCCACTCCCAGCCGGCACCGAGCGCCTTGACCAGATGGGGCGAGGCGGTTCCAAGGGTGAGCATAGCGACCAATAGACCCAACGCGTGCCCCGCCCGCTCCGGTGCCCAGCTTACGACCAGCTTCATACCCAAGGGATAAATACCGGCAAGCGTGAAGCCCGTTAGAAAACGGAACACAAACGCAGCCTCAAAGCTCTCCACGACAAATGCGAGCAACGCGTTGATGATGGCGCCCGCGAGCGCGCTTATGGCGAACAACCGGCTGGCCCGGTAACTATCCGCCAACCGCGTGAGCGCGATCGTCAGCGTACCCGTGATAAAGCCAAGCTGGACGGCGCTGGTCAGATAAGCGATGTCAGCGGGGCTCAACGACCACGCTATGGCAAGGTCCGATGCGACACCGTTGGCGCTAAACCACAGCGACGTGCCAAAAAGCTGCGAGACGACAATTATTGGTATTGGCCGCTGCACAGAACCGCCACCTTCTCCGCCATCATGCTGATTGCGGCATTACAGTTGTCTTTTTTACCCCGCACCTCGTCTCGCGTTGTGTCTCCCACCCGATGTGTGCTTATCACGGCGCGTTGTCACAGGGCAACCGTGGTGGTAAAAACGCCGAGTCCCAGGCCACCTATTCGACATCAGAGCATACGCGAATGACCCACCTCACTTACCGTTCGCCAAAAACCGAAGTGCGTGAAAGCGCGATTCAGGGCAAGGGACTTTTTGCAACATCACGTATAAGCAAACATGAAATTGTCGCCGTAAAGGGTGGCTATATTCTCACCGGCAGCGAATGGAAGTCACTGGAAAAGGAGCTGGGTCCAGCCGAAATCCAGATCGCGGAGGATCTGTTTATCGCCCCCACCAAGCAAGCCGAGCGCGACGGTGCGATGTTGTACACCAACCACTCGTGCGACCCGAATATCGCCATCCAGGGCCAAATCACCGTGGTGGCGATGCGCGACATCGATGCAGGTGAGGAGTTGACTCACGACTGGGCGACGACCGACGACCTGGACTACGAGATGGACTGCAATTGTGGGTCGAGGCATTGCCGGGGAACGGTCACCGGCAAGGACTGGATGAACAAGACCCTACAAGAAAAGTACAAGGGCTGGTTTTGCTGGTTCCTGCAGCAGAAGATCGACCGCTTGTCGGCGCGACAATAAGGTCATCCGCCCATGCCAATGATTACAGAAGCCAAACCAGTGGTCTTTGACGACAGCCTTCCCGAGCGGGTCGACGTCGTCGTGATCGGTGCGGGTGTGGTCGGGACCGCAACGGCTTACTACCTGGCGCAAGCGGGTGTGCAGGTGTTGCTCTGTGAGAAAGGCCGCGTGGCGGGCGAGCAGTCGAGCCGCAACTGGGGCTGGATTCGCCAGCAGGGCCGCGACTGGGCAGAGCTGCCCATCATGATCGAGTCCAACCGGGTCTGGCGCGGCCTGGCCGCCGAAACCGGAGAGAAGGAACTCGCCTTCACTCAGTCCGGCTGTGTGTACCTGGCCGAGACCGAAAGTCAAATGGCCAAGTACGAGACATGGCACGAGCTTGCGCGCCAGTACCAGCTTGATACCCGGCTGCTGTCAAAGGACGAGGCAGCAAAGCTCGCGTTCGGCATCGAAGGACCATGGCGTGGCGGAATGCTGACACCCAGCGATGGTCGCGCGGAACCCTTTGTCGCGGTGCCCGCCTTGGCGCGGGCGGCGAGACGCCTCGGTGCAGCGGTGGTCGAAAACTGCGCGGTGCGTTGCGTGGAGACGCAGGCCGGACGCGTCATCGCAGTGATAACCGAGAAGGGGCGCGTGAACGCACAGGCCGCCGTCTTGGCCGGTGGGGCGTGGTCCACCTTTTTCGCAAGTAACCAAGGATTTGACCTGCCCCAGCTCATGGTGCGTTCCACGGTTGCGCGCACACACGCGGCGGCGGACAAGGAGATTCCAAACATCTCCACCCCGGGGTTTACCATCCGCCGCCGCGACGACGGCGGCTACAGCATCGCAACGGGTGATGTGGCCGAGCACTACATCTCGGCGAAGTCCTTTAAATATCTGACGAAGTTTCTCAGGCTCTTGCGTCTGTCCGCTCGGGATTTGCGGCTCAAGGGCATACCACCTGCCGGCTACCCTGGCGCTTGGGGCGCCAAGAGCCGCTGGTCCGGTGACGAGGCGAGTCCCTTCGAGCAGGTGCGAGTGCTAAACCCACCGCCGTCCAACGAGGTACGGCGACGTCTGCTCAGGTCCTTGCCAAAACGTGCCCCATGGCTTGCGGGCGCCGGAATCGCGGAGATGTGGGCCGGTATGATCGACGTGACCCCAGACGCGGTGCCTTACATCTGCGAGACGCCGTCGGCCGCTGGCTTGTTTATCGGCACCGGGATGAGCGGCCACGGCTTTGGCATAGGGCCCGCGGTCGGGCGTGTCCTCAGCAATTTGGTGCGTGGGCGCGCCACCGGACACGACCTTTCGCGCTTCCGCTTTGACCGATTTAGCGACGGCAGCGCCATCGTACCGGGGCCCTATTGAGCGCAAGCCAAGCATCATCACCGCGCTTTGCGCGCCACCGTCTGGTCGGTTTGGTCGTCGGTCCTGCCGCGGCCCTGGTGGTGCTCTCGAGCCCTGCGCCAGCCGGTCTGTCCCAACAAGGCTGGTGGATAGGCGCGCTTGGAATTTGGATGGCTCTGTGGTGGATGACGGAAGCCGTGCCGCTTGCCGTCACGGCCTTGCTGCCGTTGGTCGTGCTACCAGCCCTCGGTGTGCGTAGCATCGAGGCGACCACACCATCCTACGCGCACCCCTTGGTGTTCCTTTTCCTCGGTGGGTTTCTTCTTGCGCGTGCCATGAATGTATGGAGTTTGGACCGGCGCCTCGCATTATCCGTGCTGCGCATCGCGGGCTCGAGCCCGAGTACCATCACGGCGGGGATAATGGCCGTCACCGCCTTTCTCAGCATGTGGGTGAGCAACACGGCGACCGCCATGGTCATGCTGCCTATCGGGCTCTCGATCGTCGCGACCGTCTCCACGCAGGACCAGACACACGCGCAGCGCTTCGCACCGGCCCTGCTTCTTGGGATCGCCTACGCGGCGACTATCGGTGGTATGGGCACCATTGTCGGGACCCCGCCCAACGCGCTCTTCACCGCATTTATGTCCGAGTCTTATGGCATGGAAGTCAGCTTCCTTAGCTGGATGCTCATCGGGGTGCCGCTGGTGTTGGTTTTGCTACCCACCGCCTGGTTCGTTCTCACGCGCGTGGCCTTCCGCCTCGACGGACAGGCGAGGCTCCAAACCGCGGAGACACTGGCGCAAAAAGCCGCCGCGCTGGCACCGATATCGCGCCCCGAGCGACAAGTGGCGGTCTTGATGTTGCTCGTTGCAGGGTGCTGGATATTCAGACCCGTGCTCATGACAGCCGTCCCCGGTCTGCGTCTTTCCGACTCGGGGATTGCAATGACCGGGGCCCTGTTACTCTTCGTGGTTCCAGTCGACCTCGCACGCGGCCGTTTTCTGCTCTCCTGGAAAGAAGCGGTGGGGATTCGCTGGGATGTCCTTATCTTGTTTGGGGGCGGACTCGCGCTCGCGGCGGCCATTGGCGAATCGGATCTCGCCGGCTGGATAGGAGCACAGTTGACCGGGCTCGGGGCTTTACCGGTGTTCTTGTTGCTCCTGGCGGTTGGCGCCCTGGTCGTTTTTCTGGGCGAGCTCGCAAGCAATACGGCCATGGCGGCGGTCTTCTTACCGGTGGCGGGGGCAACGGCGCTCGCCATGGGTGAGCCGGCCTTTGTACTCGCGTTGCCTGTAGCGCTGTTCGCGACCCTCGGCTTTATGTTGCCAGTCGCGACCCCGCCCAACGCCATCGTGTTTGGGAGCGGAGCGTTGACGGTCGGTCAGATGTTGCGTGCGGGTGCGATACTCGACGTTGTCGGTATCCTCATCGTCGCGGTCGCCGTCTTGACCTTGGGCCGGTGGGTGCTGGGCCCTGGATAAGCTTTAGCTGGCTTCCTTGTAGCTGAACTTCTGTCCCCCTATGGACGCTTCGTACATGAGACCGCCCTTGGCCAGGGTGAAGACCGCCATACCCCTCACCCAGTCCGCGGACGCGGACGCGTCGCCGGAGCTCGACTCGTTACCACTGGCGGACGCGCCGGTAGTACCCGCCTTGGCTTGGGCACCTAGCGTCAACGCGACCGCGGAGGCTTCGGCGCCGAACTCGAAGCTGCCACTGGTAAAGTGGTCGAAAGTATCCTTGTTCTGAAAGAAAATGATCTGGCTGTATGCCTGCCCGCCAAGCTGAAAGCCAATGCTTAGCTGGACGACCGAGCTGTTACCCACGTGGGCACCCCCGCGGTAAACACGGCCCTTACCGTAGGCACCACCGATGCCGAAACCGCCCTTCCCGATCGTCGGGAACAGCGCGTAGCCGTAGGCAGTGGAGAAGAAATCCGCGGTGCCGGACGCCGCCTTGAAGTCCGCCAACGCGTTGTCGAACCCATCCGCCCATGCAGGCACCGCAACAACAAAAAGCGCACAAGCGAGCAAAAAACGTTTTGGCATGCTAATTCTCCGAAGAGGCTCGTTGATGCTCCGTAGTATAGCGCCCGAACCTGTCCGCCACGTATCCGGATCCCTTGCCGGTGACGGCGTACCTCCCGGCACATTGCACAAAGGCACATTGTGGGTTAAGTCGTGAGAGACACGGCGTATCTGGTGATGTCAATCCCACCCGCCGTTGAGCAGGGTTATGGCGGTGGGATCAGAACGAAGTTTCCAAAGTGCTTTTTTTCAAGGAACTCGCGCTGTGCATCCGCGATTTGCTCGAGCGGGAAGGTCTTGGCCAGCAGTGGCTGGATCTCGCCGCGCTCGATGTAGCCGATGAGACTTGGAAACACGGGCTCGTCCCAGGCGGTGCAGCCAACCAGCGTCAGGTCTTTTAGATAAAAACGACGCATGTCCAAGGTCACGATCGGACCGCCGATAGCGCCCGAGGACACGTAACGCCCGCCCCGTTTGAGCACCCTTAGCATGGCGTCCACACCGGCACCGGCTACATTGTCGACGACGACGTCTATCGACTCCTCGCCCAGCATGGCAACAACGTCCGCGTCGCGCTCGATGACCCGGTCCGGGCCGATGGACCGCACTTGCTCCAGCTTGGACTTTCCCGCGACCGCCACCACGCTGGCCCCACGGCGCCTCGCCAGTTGCACCGCCGCCGAGCCCACACCACCCGAGGCACCGGTCACCAAGACGCGTTCACCCGCGCACACCTTCGCGCGGTGCAGCATGTTCTCGGCGGTGCCATAAGCACAGGGGATGGTGGCAAGCTCAGCATCGCTCCAGTCGCAGCGCACCGCGAATGCCTCCGTGACAGGCACTTTCACAAACTGTGCAAACGCACCGTCGAAATCGGATGCCATCCAGATGTTGTGCATCGACTCGAACCCCGAGGGGCGCATACACGCGCGCACCAGCACCCGCGCGCCGATGTGCCCCTGCTCAACACCGGGGGCAACGGCAACGACACGACCGCAGCAGTCCGTCCCCTGTATGAGTGGAAACGGTGTGGCCTCGTTCCAACCGCCATCCGCTTTCGCGGTCGGACTCTCTTGCTCGCGCCGAGCAGCTTCCTCGGTACCCGTCGTAACCGTGGACGAATACCAACCGAGACGCGTGTTGATTTCCGTGTTGTTGACACCCGCGGCGAGCACTCGAAGCAAGACCTCTCCGGATGCAAGCCTTGGGACCGGCACGGTGCGGTACTCGAGCTTGTCGTAGCCGCCGTTGCCCATGGTGACCACGGCTTTCATCGTTTGCGCACCGGCCCGCGGGTCATACCGGTCGCCGGCTCGAGAATCGGGCGTGGTCATCGTGGTCCCCTGCGCCACACAGCCGTCAGCAGCCGTGCCTTGGCGGCGTCAACAAGCACTTCGGGCTAATCGGACTCCTGTGCAAGCGCGGTTGCAACACCTGGTCGTTGCGCCATGCGCTCTCTGTGCTCGAGAAGTCGTGGCAGGCGGGCGGCGTCCACACCATCGCTCTCCAGCCATCGCGATACGGTAAACAGGTATGGGTCGCAGACTGTGTACGCATCGCCCATCACCCACGGCCCCTTGAAAAGCTCGCTTTGGACCAGGTCGAAGCACTCCCCGATGGCCTCCGGCGCCTTGCGTCGCATCTCGGCAATCGCGTCCGGGTCGTCCGCCCACCGGTAACCGCGCCTGCGGTGGGCGTGCGCCACGTGCAAGGTCGCGCAGATGTAGCTGTTGAAGGCCTGAACCATGGCAAACTCGAAAGGGTCATCAATCGGCGCCAACCGCGCTTGCGGATAGCGCTGCGCCACAAAGGCCAGGATCGCGGGCGTCTCGGTGAGCACACCGCGCTCGGTAACCAGGGCGGGCACCCGCCCTTTGGGATTGACCGTCAGGTACTCGGGTTTTCGCTGTTCGTTGGTCGTGAAGTCGACCCGCACGGCTTCATACTCCGCACCCGCCTCTTCGAGCACGATGTGGGAGGCCAGCGCACAGGTACCGGGGGCGTAGAAAAGCTTCAACATGGCGGCGGTCTCCTCGCTACAACCCCACCGCTAGCATGGGGCGATACACGGTTAAACCCCGAGCCCTTCCCGCGGCTCTCATCGAGCTGGAGCACGCTTTGACCCTCTGCCATCTCGCCTCGCCACTCGTGGTGTTCGTAGTGGGCATCGTGGCTGTTCCTTACCCGTCTTTTGGTCTCGTCTATGGGTGTCACGTCAGTCCCTCTCTTGTCCCATATGAGCACGAAGGCCGAGGGGCGATCTTGCCGTGTTTCAGGCTTGCGGTCTATCTGGCCAGTACGCCTCTTGACATCGGCGCTCGCCGGAACGCAGTCTGCGCGACCTAGTTTGAGCGCGGTAAACAGTGGAGAAGATTCAGTGATCACACCAGTTGTCATCAAGGACCAGCTAAAGGGTCTCACCGTCCTAGCCAACCGCGGCGAACACACGCCCGAGGCAGAAGTGGAAGCGGCGTTTGCGACACTGGGGAACGGCGACTTCCGGGATGCGTGCCTGTTTCTCGGCAGCTTCGACGGCAGCGGCGGCTGGGAGCGTCATATCAAGGGCGATGAACTTGTCCAGATCCTCGCCGGCTCCACGCAGTTCGATATCATTGTCGATGACGACAAACAAACACTCCAGCTCAGCGAGGGCATGCTGGTCGTTGTGCCAAGGGGCTGCTGGCATCGATTCAGGTCTGAAGGTGGTGTCACCGTGCTTACGGCGACTCCGCGGTCGGACGAGCACCACACCTTTGTCGATGACCCGAGAGCGATGTAGGTATCGCCCGGCCGGTCAGCCCGTCTTAGCAAATACGTGGAAGCTGTTCACCGGACAGCCAGTCCACCATGCGCCGGCCGCCAAACGCGGTCTCCATCTCGACGAAGTTTTGCGCATCGTCACGCACCTCACCGATGTCGGCGGCTGCGTGCCCGAGCGGGTGCTCTCTCATTGCAGCCAGGGCCGCGGAAGCATCCTGTGCGGCGCAAATGACCAGCACTCGACCCTCGCAGGCAACATAGAGCGGGTCCAGACCAAGTAGCTCGCAGGCGGCCTCGACCTCGGGGCGCACGGGGATATCGGCTTCTCGAATTAGTATGCCCGTGCCCGACTGGGCCGCAATCTCGTTCAGGGCGCTCGCAAGCCCGCCGCGCGTCGGGTCGCGCAGGCTGTGCACACCCGGTGCCGCCCCGACCACGGCCGCAACCAGACCGTGCAGCGCACAGGAATCCGATTCCAGCGATGTGCTGAACCCGAGGCTCTCACGGTGGGACATGACCGCGATGCCGTGGTCCCCGATAGGTCCGCTCACGAGGATTCGGTCACCGGGGCATGCTTTATCAGCAGAGACATCCACCCCCTCCGGAATGACGCCGACAGCGGTGGTTGTAACGAACAGGCCGTCCCCCTTGCCGTGCTCGACCACTTTGGTGTCACCGGTGACGATGGGTACGCCGGTCGCGCGCGAGGCCTCCGCCATGGATTTCGCAACTCGTCTGAGATCCGCCAAGGCAAAGCCTTCCTCGATGATGAAGGCAGCCGATAAGTACAGGGGTTGGGCCCCCGACATCGCAACGTCGTTTATGGTCCCGTGCACGGCGAGCGACCCGATGTCCCCACCCGGAAAGAACAGCGGTGTCACTACGTGAGCGTCGGTTGCGAACGCCAAGCGCCCGGGTGGTACGTCCAGCCGTGCCTGGTCGTTTAGCTCGCGAAGCCAGGGGTTGTCGAAGGTGCGCAAGAACAGCTCGTCGATGAGCTGGGCCATCGCCTTCCCGCCGCTGCCGTGCGAGAGCTCGACCTTGCCACGCTTGAAATCGAGGGGCCGCACATAATCCTTCCGGTGGCTCGAATCCATTCAAGCGCTCCGCGGATGGTCTCGGTGTCGTCCATAGGTGTAATGCGCGGCGCACGCCCCCTCCGAGGAGACCATGCATGAGCCGATCGGGGTATCTGGCGTGCATACGGTGCCAAATACTTTGCAGTCGATAGGCTGCTTGACGCCGCGGAGGATGGCCGCGCACTCACACGCTTTCGGGTCGGGGATAGGGGCCACCTCGGTATCGAAGCGACGTTCAGCATCGTAGACACCGTAGCTCCCCTTGATACCCAGTGCGCTATGAGGCACGACGCCTAGCCCTCGCCACTCGAAAGCGTCCCTGAGTTCGAACACGTCCGCGACCAATCGTTGAGCCTTGATGTTGCCTTGGCGGCACACGGCCCGCGTGAACTGATTCTCTACCTCGGCGCGGCCGTCGTTGACCTGACGCACGAGCATGAGGACGGCGTGCATGACGTCGAGCGGCTCGAACCCGGCAACCACCACCGGTCGCTGGAACTCCGCGGCAAACGGCTCGTAGGGCCGGGTCCCGATGATGGTGCTCACGTGCGCGGGCCCCACGAAGCCGTCGATAGTTACCGCCCCCGTCGGTCCTGTCGGGCGCGGTTCCAGTATGGCCCGCATAGCCGCCGGCGTGAGCACGTGGTTGCACAACACGCTGAAGTTGGCGACCTGGTGGCGTTTCGCTTCCCTGATAGCCACCGCCGTCGGGGGCGTCGTGGTCTCGAACCCGACCGCGAGGAAGACGACCTCGCGCCCTGGATTGCCGCGGGCAATATCGAGCGCATCCGCCACCGAGTACACCATCCGGATGTCGGCGCCCCGCGCCTTTGTCCGCAAGAGGCTGTCCCCCTTTGCGACCGGCACGCGCATCAGGTCGGCGTAGGTGCATAAGATGAGGTCGGGGCGGGCCGCCAGACGAATGGCGCTTTGCAGGCGTGCGGTCGGGAGCACGCACACGGGGCATCCCGGGCCATGGATCATACGTATGTTGCCAGGTAGCAAGTCTTCGATGCCGTAGCGCGAAAGCGTGTGGGTATGACCTCCACAGAACTCCATCAACCGATAACAACGGTTCGTGTCGACCTCGCTTTGAATGGCTCTCGCCAGACGCGTTGCCAAGTCGCCGTCGCGAAACTCGTCGATATACTTCATCCACGGAGCTCCATGGCGTCGCCGACCTCGGCCAACAGCGCCAGCGTGCGTCGCGCCTCCTCTGGGTCGAGACGCGTGAGAGCATAGCCGACGTGCAAAATGACATAGTCGCCCACCTCGACGCCATCGAGCAGGGCGAGCGAGACCTGCTTGCACACACCACCGAGATCCACCACGGCTTGGTCGTCCTCGAGCAGCTCGGTCACGCATACGGGAATTGCCAGGCACATCGTCAGCCCCTCCTTATCTCGCGCGTCATCGCCACCCAGGCCTGCCCCAGGCTCAATCCCCCGTCGTTCGGGGGTACGCGCCGTGCCTCGTAGACACGATAGCGACGCGAGCCAAGCCGTGCGCGCAGCTCGACACTGAGGCACTCGTTGAGGAAACACCCCCCCGCCAGCACGACACGGTGCAAACCGTCGGCTCGCGCCGTGCGGTCGGTCCATTCGGCCAGCCCCGCCGCTAGAGTTGCATGGAAGAGAGCCGCACCCCGCCCGGCGTCCTCCATCTCAGCCAGAAGCGCCATGAGGGGCAGCAGGTCGAGGCGGTTGTCAGCGTCGATGCTGTAGGCACCCGGCAGCGCGGCTACCGGACCGTGGGCGCGTGCCAACGCTTCCAGCGCCATCGCCGCATGCCCCTCGTAACCGTTTCGCCGCCGCACCCCGAGCAACGCCGCCGCCGCATCGAACAACCGCCCCGCGCTCGAGCTTTCGGGGCAGTTGACCCCCTGGTCCAGCATCCGCCGTAGCACCCGTCCCGCCTCGCCGGGATAGCGCGTCTCGATTTCGTCCCCGCGGCCGAGCGCGTGCAATACGCTCGCCGCCATTCGCCAGGGCTCGCGCGCCGCCCGGTCGCCACCCGGGAGCGGCAACGGCCGCAGGCAGCCGCGACGCTCGAAGTCCCCATCGACCCGTATCAGCTCACCGCCCCATAGACCGCCGTCACTGCCCAGTCCAAACCCGTCCAGTGCGAGGCCAAGCACGGGTCCTGTGAGCCCATGCTCGGCCACGACGGCGCCAACGTGCGCGTGATGGTGCTGCACGGCCACCGTCGGTCGGTCCCACTGCGCCGCGAGCCGCGCCGCGAGACGAGTGCTGGCGAAATCCGGGTGCAAATCATGAGCGATGAGCGCGGGTCTCAGGGCTAGCATCGCGAGTGTACGTTCCACCGTCTCCTCGAGCGCTCGTATTGCGGCAGTGTTGTCCAAATCGCCCACGTGCGGGGAGAGATACGCCTGGTCGCCACGCGTCACACATGCGGTGCTCTTGAGATCACCGCCGAGCGCGAGCACCGACGGGCCGGAACACGGGAGCGTGAGGGGTCGTGGGGCCTCGCCGCGTGCGCGACGTAACGGCACGCCGCCGCCGGAGCGCGCCTGGGTCACGCTGTCGTCGCACCGCGCGAGAATCTCGCGGTTATTGACCACGAAGGCATCGGCGAGCCCACCGAGGCGGCGCAGCGCCTCGGTGTTGCCGGTTACCAACGGTTCCCCGCTCGGGTTGGCGCTGGTCATGACCAGCACCAGCGCATGGCCTTCGCGGCGCCAATGCGCCCCCGCCGGTCGCTCGGCCGCTTCGTGAAACAGCAAATAGTGAAAGGCGGTGTAGGGCAACATCACGCCCACATTCCCGACCCCCGGCGCGATGCCGGGGAACCGCCGGTCAAAGGCCGCGCGCTTTGGAACCAGCACGATGGGTCGCTCGGCGGATTCGAGCAGCGCCTTCGCGGACCGGTCGAGGCTGGCCCAGGCCTGGATGGAGCTTACATTCAGGGCCATCAGCGCGAGCGGTTTGGTCTCGCGGCCCTTGCGCTCCCGGAGTGTGGCCACCGCCAGTGAGTTGCGCGCATCGCAGCTGAGGTGGAACCCGCCCAAGCCCTTGACAGCGAGTATCCGGCCCTCGCGCAGTCGCTCGACGCTCGCGCCGACGATGTCCGAAACGGCGAGCGGGCACCCCTTCGCGTCGAGCAGATCGAGCGCAGGGCCGCAGACGGCGCAGGCATTCGCCTCCGCGTGAAACCGGCGGTCCAGCGGGTCGGTGTACTCACGCCGGCACGCCTCGCAGAGCGGGAATCGCGCCATGCTCGTGCGCGACCGGTCGAAAGGCAGGCCAGACGCGATGGTGTAGCGCGGACCGCATTGGGCACAGCTCGTGAACGCGTAGCGGAAACGACGGTTCCCCGGGTCGAAGACCTCGTCCAAGCATGCCTCGCAAACCCCCGTATCGGCCGCGACCGTGGTGGTGATGTCGCTGCATTGGCTGCGGCGGATCAGAAACTCGCGGTCGCACTTTATGTCGAGCACCCTGACATCGACCGCCGCCACTCGGGCAGACGAGCCGGGACCGCGGCGTAGACCATCGACAAAATGGTCCAGACCGACTGCACTGCCCTCGGCCTCGACCTTGACGCCATGACCGTCATTCATGACCCAGCCGGTGAGTGCAAGCGCATGCGCGAGCCGATAGACGTAGGGACGAAACCCCACCCCCTGGACCTCACCGCGGACCTGCATCTGCAAGCGCTGCACCGGGCCGCCGCTGCTCACGGGACCCGCTCCATCGCCGCGTCCGGCCGTGCATTTACCGCTAAAGAAGATGCCCCGCCGCCTACACGCTCGTAGCGGGACACGACCCAGTCGACCCAGCCGGCGAGCCCGTCACCGGTTCGCGCCGAGAGCGAGAAGACCGGCAGGTCCGCGTTGACACGGCGGATGTTCTGGCGACAGAGGTCGAGGTCGAAATCCAGGTAGGGCAACAGATCGGTCTTGGTTAACACCACCGCCGCTGCCTCCCGGAAAAGCAGCGGGTATTTGAGCGGCTTGTCTTCACCCTCGGTGACGCTGAGCACCGCGACTTTGGCCTGCTCGCCCACGTCGAACTCGGCCGGACAGACCATATTGCCCACGTTCTCGACAAAGACCAGGTCGAGCGCGTGCAACGCGAAACCTTTGAGCGCCTCGTGCACCAGCTTGGCCTCCAGGTGACAAGCACCGCCGCTCAGCAGCTGGCACACCGCCACGTCCAGCGCATGCAGTCGCTCGGCGTCGCGGGTGGTCTCGATGTCGCCCTCCAGCACCGCGAAACGTAGGCGAGCGCTCAACGGGTCGTTGGTTTTCTCCAGCAGCGTGGTCTTACCCGAGCCGGGCGAGCCGATCAGATTCAGCATGCAGATACGGTGGTCTAGCAGCAGACGACGTGTCTCCTTGGCCCAGCGCTCGTTGGCTCCCATGAGGTCCCGATAGACCCTGATCGGCATCGTGTTCATCCCTTTGCGCCCTCCCCTTCAGCTTGGTCACGACCCACCGTGGTCAAAACCGTCGACACGACACGGACTAAGCGTTCCAGGGCGCTGCGCACGGGTGCAGATACGCCTGTGCCTGTTCCCACGTCGGCGGGCTGCACGGCCAGCAACACGATCCGCGCCCCCGTTCGCGCCTCGAGGAACCGCGCGACCATGCCGAGCGAGACGCTGTGGGTCGAGACGCCGGCCGATGCGACCCGCTCCGGAGCCATCAAGCGCAGCTCCCCGCTCGCGCCGCCGAAATCGACGGCGTCGATGAGCACGACCGTATCGGGTGCAAGACGCGCCACCTTCTCCAAAAAGTTCTCCGGGACCGCACCGCCGTCGAGCACCTTGGCGCGGGTCTGGAAACCGAGACGCTCTGCCGCCAGTGAACCCACACCATCGTCACGCCGATGGCGGTTGCCGATACCAAGCATGCAGATGCGACCGGCGAGCAAGCCTTGCAGCTCTTTAGCAAGCGGGTCGCCACGCATAGGGTCGGCAGGTACGGTCACGGTGTCGGGCGACAAATTCACGGGTAGTCTCCAAGGGCCTCACACGGCGAACGCGCTCTTGCGCCGGCACTTCGCGCACTGCAAGGCTAGGCGGTCGCCGCGCGTCACCCCGCCCTCGCTCTGCACCCCATCATCCACTAGACCGAGGTCTCGTCCTACCACCATCATCAAGCTCGGGTTCGCGAACGCGAGCGGGCCCAACCGCTCCGCGAGCCAGCGGAGCTGGTCCCATGGCGCGACCACAGAGCCGCAAACCTCGCACAGCGCGAGTGGCTTCTCCACGCACTCCTCGAGGTCATCGAGAGAAAAGACCACTGCATCGTACTCGCGGCTCATTCGAATCCCCCGCCCCGTGGGGCAATGGCGCTCGCATTGACCGCACCATAGGCACGCGTCGACGTGCTGGACCAACCGGCGCATGGGTTGGGCCGCCTCGATCTCGTCGACCACGTCGATACACTTCGCGGGGCAGACTTCGGCGCATGCGCCGCAGCCGATGCACTCGACCGCGTCGAATCGAGGGCGTCCGCGGAAGGTCTCTACCGGTTGAAAGGGCTCGTGGGGGAACTTCGTAGTGACGGGCGGTGAAATCACGGCTCGAACCGCCTGTCGGAGGATCCGGGGCTGCAGAAAGCTGGGAAGCCTCATTGCGTCTGCTCCTCTTGCGAAAGCTCACGCGTGTCCTCCGCGTACCGGTCCACTACGCTCTTTTCCCAGAGCGCAACGCCCGAGCGATGGGCCGCGCGCGCCAGCGCGTGCGCTCCGGTCGGGGATGTGATCAATACAAATACGATACAGATCAGGCCCTTGACGACTCCGGGCAGGGAGCCGAGCGAGATCACGCTGCCCAGCAATATCAGGCAGGTCCCCATGGTCACGCACTTCGTCGAGGCCTGGAGACGGTTGTAGACGTCGGGGAGGCGCACCAACCCGATACAACCGAAGAGGTTGAAGAGCGCACCGACCGCGACGATCGACATACCGATGATGTCATTCATTGAGCTCCCTCCCGACGAGGTATTTGGCCAGCGCCACGGTGCCCACGAAGCTCACCAGGGCCCAGACAATAGCCAGGTTCAGGAGGTACTCCTTGCCGGTGACCGCCGTGAAGATGGCGGCGAACCCCACCAGCAGAGTTCCCAAGATGTCGATCGCGACCATGCGGTCCGGGGCGCTCGGGCCGCGTGCGACCCGGTACAGGCACAACCCGCAGCAGACGAGCAGGGCGGCGATCAATGCAATGTGGACGTTTTCCATCATCATCGTGTCTGCGCTACTCGAGGATCCTTTTGATAAACCATTCGAATCGACCAAGTATTTGTTTGCCGGCCTCGTCCTCATCCACGGTTTTCACGTTGATCCAATGCACGTAGAAGGTGCCGTCCTCGCACACGTCGACGCTGAGCGTGCCGGGGGTGAGGGTGATGGAGTTTGCGAGCAAGGTCCGCGCCGATGCGGAGCGAAGCCTGGTCCTGGCTCTCACGATACCCGGTCGTATGGGCATCAGGGGGTGCAAGACACGGTACGCGACGTCGATATTCCCCTTTACCACGTAATAGGAGAACACCAGCACATAGACCCCGGCCCAGAAGTAGCGGGTGGGGTCCAGCAAGCGGGCGAAGCGTCCGCTGACGAGTTCCCGCATGACCCAGGCGGTGAACCCGGCGGCGAGCACGCCGACGCCGATGTCGCCCCATAGGGGTCTACCGCTAACGGGGGACACCGGCCACACCACCAGGAGCCAGAAAGCGAGGCCAATCAGCATCAGCGCTAGCCTCCTCGCAATCACGGGCTCGCGCGGTGCATCGGCGCAGGCCGACTCCACCACTGCCGAGCTTGTCTGCTTGTCGATGGCGTCACTCATGTCCTCATTCCAGCTCAAAGACACCCGCGAGCAAGACCTGCTCCGCCGCCGTGATCAACCAAGGCTCGCCGAGCCCGGAAAGCACCAGCAACGACAACCCGACGCAAGCAAGCGTGAGGAGGATCATGGCCGCGGCCATCAGCGGGGGCTCCGGGCTCGATGGCTCGCACCCCGCGGGACGCGCCCCGAAGAACACGTAGCGCTGCACCTTGAGCTGATATGCCAGCGTCACGATGCTCATGACGACCGCCACCGCCGCAAAGCCGAAAAACCCGCTCTGAACGCACGCGACGATGATGATCAGCTTGCTCCAGAACCCATTGAGGGGCGGGATGCCGGCCATAGACATCGACGCGACCAGCGAGGTGAAACCAGTGACCGGCATCGCCTGGCGGAGCCCACCGAGCCGCTTTAGGTCCCGCGTGCCGGTTGCGCGCTCGACCGCGCCCGCATTGAGAAACAGCAGCGATTTGAAGACGGAGTGATTGACCAGATGGTACAGGGCGCCGACCACGCCTAAGGGCGTGCCGAGGCCGAGCCCGAGCACCATGTAGCCGACCTGGCTGATGCTGCTATAGGCAAACAACCGTTTCATGTCCCACTGCCCCGTGGCCAACAAGCCGCCGATGACCATGGAGACCACCCCCAGCCAGCGTAGGAGTGCCAGTATGTTTTCCTCTACCCCGAAGACGTTGTAGAGCAGCCGCGCGATCGCGTAGATACCAATAGTCTTCACAAGCACGCCGGAGAGCATCGCGGACACCGGGGCGGGTGCCGCGGGGTGTGCATCCGGAAGCCAGGCGTGGAACGGGACCAGTGCCGCCTTCACCCCAAAGCCGCACACGAAGAGAGCGATAGCGAACAACAGGCTCGCATCCAAACCGACCTCGGTCACTCGGGTCGCGATGTGCGCCATGTTGAGGGTGCCGGTCACGGCGTACACGACCCCAACCCCGACCAGGATCGCGGTCGATGACAGGGTTCCCAGCACCGCGTATCGAAACGACGCCTCCAGCTCCTCGTGCTCACCGCCGAAGGCGACCAGCGCATAAGACGCCACCGCTGCCACCTCCAAGAACACATAGAGGTTGAAGAGGTCGCCGGCGAGGACCACGCCATTGATCCCGGCGACGAGGAACAGGAACAAGGCATAGTAGCCGTGCTTGGCGGTGTATCGGCGCATGTACTCGACCGAGTACAAGCCGGCGGCGAGACCGACCAGGTTGGCGGCGACCAGCAGCAGCGAGGCCAGCGGGTCGAGCCGTAGGTCGACCCCGATTGGCGTGGCCCAAGCCCCCATGTGATACAGGGCATGGTCTCCATAGCTGGCGAGCGCCAGCGCCACCAGGCATGCCAAGGTGGCATTGACCAGCCAGTCGCAAATGCCCGCGCGCCAGCGCTCGAGCAGCGGTAACACAAAAGCCCCCGCCAGTGGGAGCGCAACAAAGAGGGGGATAAAGGTCTCGCTCGTCATCTGCGCCTCATCCCCGCAGTCTTCGCATCTCGGTCACGTCGAAGGTGCCGTAACGCTCGTAGAGCCGGATGCACAGCGCCACCATCAGGGCGAGCACCCCGAGTCCGATCACGATGGATGTCAGCACCAGCGCTTGGGGCAACGGGTCGACCGCGCCGCCCGCGAAGGTCTCGACGTTCACCCCGGGGTCCATGATGGGCGGGCTGCCGCCGCGGCGGTAGCCGATGAGGATCAACAGCAGATGCACCCCATGCTCGACGATGAGCAGGCTCACCACGATCTTGAGCGTATTGCGGCTCACCATCACCCCATACACACCGATCAAAATCAACAGCAGGCAAAGCGAGTAGATCATGAATCCTCCCCCACTTCGTCCCCGATTCGCAGCGCCGCCAGCACCACGAAGACAAGGAACAGCGAGCTTGCGACCTTCAGCCCTAGAGCGATGTTCGACAACGGGATCAAGCCACCGCTGAACAGGGTGAACCGCGCCTCGGCCTTTGTCGCGATGAAGTTTTCGAAGAACACGCCGCCGGCCCACAGCATGCCCGCGACGGCGACGGCGAGAAAGGCGAGCACGCCAACGCTGTCGAGAGTAGAGGCCGTTCCTTTGCTGAAGAACGACAGGCCGCGCCGCTCCCCCTGCGCCAGCATGAGCAGGATGAAGGCGCTCGCGATGACGACGCCACCGGCGAACCCGCCGCCCGGGGTGATATGGCCATAGAGCACGATGCTGATGCCGTAGAGCAGGATGAATCCCTTGAGCCACCGCGCCACGGTCTGCACGACCACGCTCATGCCTTCGTGGGGTGAGTTGCGGCTCATTGCGACCGGACCTCCTCTTCACCGGAAGGGGGCTTCGGTCGGGCCACCCGCGCCTTGCGGCGCAGAATGGTGAGCGCCCCCAACACGGCGCAAAACAGCACCGTGGCCTCGCCCAGCGTGTCGTAGGCTCTGAAATCGAGCAACACGGCGGTCACGACGTTTGGCGCGCCGGTGGCGGTCAGGCTCTCTTGCAGATAGGTATTGGAAGGGGCTTCGGCGACCCGTTGCATCACCGGCTGCCCGAGCTCGGGAAACTCGCTGAGGGCTCGCATACTAAACAATCCCAGCGAGACCAACAGGATCACCGCGGCGACCACGCCCACCAGACCCACGCGACGGCGGGCCGGCACCACGTCGCGCCCGACGGTGGCCCTGATCAGAATCACCAGGGTGATGGACTCGATGCCGATCTGAACGATGGCGACGTCGGGCGCGCCGAGGAACAAGAAGGCTATCGCGCCCAAGAAGCCCACGGCCCCGACGCTGACGACGGAGAACAACAGGTTGGGCGCCTCCACCACCAGGGTGGCGGCGACGACCATCAACAGGAGAAGCACCCCGACGACCTCGATCATTGCGACGCCCCCATTCGCGAGACCGCGTATATGACCGCGAGCAGCCCGGCGAGAAACCAAGTGAGATAAACAGGCAGCGCCCCGGTGTGGGCGCTGCGCAGCAGCCCGGTGAAATACGCGCCGCAGGCGGCCCCCAGGTAGTAGACGTCGAAGGCTCGCGCTCGGGCGAGCACGTAGAGGCGTCCCAGCCCGGGCAGCTGCTCGATGGTGCGATAGAAATCGACCCCGGTAACCTCCACGTGACGCGTCGGGCCCGAGAATTCGCCGCGCAGGTATACCTGGTCCAGACGCTCGCCACCGACATAGGTCTCGCAACGACGCAGCTTGCTGAATGAAAAGGCGAGCGCGTAGACAATGGCACCCGCCCCTATCGCGCTCAGGATCAGGACGGTGGCGAGCCCCGCCCACCAAACACCCGTCTCTTGGGCTGGCACCACCGGAAACACCAGCCATCGCAGAGGCACCGCCGTCGCGAACACACCAAAAATGATACACAGCCCGGCCAACAGCACCATCGGCAACGCCATCGCCGCGCCCACCTCTCGCACGGGCCGCTCGCTGAGCTCGGGCGCGGGCTTACACAAGAACGTGGCATGCAACATCTTGACAAAGGCGGCCAGCGTAAGGGCCGAGCCGAGCATGGCGGCGACCAGCCAGAGGATCCACATCGGATCCCCTGGATCGCCTGAGACGATAATGGCCTGGTAGACCATCCATTTGGACGCAAAGCCGTTGAGCGGCGGAATCCCCGAAATGGACAAGGCCGCGATGACGCAGACCGCGAAGGTGAGAGGCATGGTTTTGCTCAGCCCCCCGAGCCGGTCCAGGTCGCTCGTGCCGGCGGCCTTCTCGACCGCGCCGGCGCACAGGAACAAACAACATTTGTAGACCGCGTGATTTAGCGCGTGAAAAAGGCCGGCGGCAAGACCAAGCGCGGTGCCTGTGCCGATGCCGAGCACGACATAACCGACCTGGCTTACTGTGCTGTACGCGAGCAGGCGCTTGAGATTGCTTTGCACCAGCGCCATCGCCGCACCGGCGAGCACGGTGATGGCGCCGAGCAGCATCAGCAGGCTTTGCATCGCGGTGCTCGGCTCGAACCAATCCATGACACAACGCACGAGCAGGTAGACCCCGAGCAGCTTGTCCAGCGATGCGGGTAGTAACGCCGTCACCGGGGCGTCGGCTTTTTCGCCGCAGTCCGGCACCCATGAGTGGAACGGCACCGCGCCGGCCTTTGCAAAGGCGGCGGCGACAAAGCTGAGATATGCTATGTGGGCGCCGACACCGTCCATCGGCATGACCGGCGCATCCATGCGCGTGGTCCCGGAAAGGGTCCACACCAAAGCGATGGCGAACAACAAAAGCGCGTCGGTCCCGCCGACGATCATGAGCGTCTTTCTCGCGGCCTCCGCCGCAGCCGGACCCGCGATCCCGATCATCAAATAGAGCGTGAGCGCCAGGAAGCCCCAGAAAGCCAGCATTACCAGTAGGTCGTTGGCCACCACTACCCCGAAGGTCGCCCCCATCGTCCACAGCAAATAGGCGAAGTACTCGCGGTGGCGCTCTCGACCCGCCATAAAGGGAACGGAGTAGAGCGCGACTAGAACACCGAATACCGAGGCCGCCAGCGCGAGCGTGGCGCTCAGCGCGTCTACTCGAAACGCCAGCCAGGCGCCGAGCTCGAGACGGGCACCGGCGGCGGCGAACAAGGGCCACACTAAAAGGACGCCGAGCACCGTCGATAGAACGGCGAGCGCCGAGCGCGCGCGCTCGGCGCCCCGTGGTAGCACCAGGCAGAGCAACCCCGCCGCAAACGGGAACGCTATGCATAGCACGATGGGGTGTGTCACCCAGGCCTCGGCGCTTGTGCTCATAGCTCGGGTAGCCTCGGCTCTTGCCAGCCCGTTTGCTCTTTCAAACGCTCGGTCTTCTCGCAGGACAAGCGGATGAGCTCTTGACTCTCCCAGAGTCGTTCGCCGCTGGCACAGTCGACCGCGACCGCCATGCGCTCGGTACAGCAATAGCATGGGTCTACCGCGGCGAGGATGATGGTGGCGTCGGCCACCGTCGCACCCAACACCGTCTCGCGATTTGTTGGCACGTTCATAAAGCTCGGTGCACGTACCTTGTGGCGGACCGGGCGGTTGCTCCCGTCGCTGCGGATGTAATGGAACACCTCACCGCGGGGCGCCTCGTAATGCCCGATGCCCTCACCGGGCTTGATGGACCGAGGGGCAGAATCGATCGCGCCGCCAACGGTCTGGAGCCGCGCCAGGCATTGCTCGATGATCTTGATCGACTCGACCATCTCCAGAATCCGCACCACCGCCTTGTCGAATACGTCGCCGTTGTCACGCGTCACTACATTCCACTCCACCAGCCCGTAGGCCGCATGCGGGTGGTCGCGACGCACGTCGTTGTCCACACCGGAGGCGCGTGCGGTCGGTCCAAGCGCAGCGTAGGCGATGGCCCGCTCACGGGTGAGCACGCCAACCCCCTGGGTGCGCGCATGGATCAGGGGGTCGTCCATGACCGCGCCGCGGAACATCTCGATGGGTTCCTTGAGGCCGTCGAGCATCTTGGCGATGGCCGGGATGTCGTCGCGATGGATGTCACGGTGCACGCCCCCCGGCTTCATCATGCCGTAGTGGTTCCGGTTGCCGGTGATCAGCTCGAGGATGTCGAGCAGGTCCTCGCGGAAGCGCCACGCCCACATCCACAGCGTGTTGAACCCCAAGAAATGCCCGGCGAGCCCTAGCCAAAGCAGGTGCGAATGAATACGCTCGAGCTCCGCCACCGTGGAGCGTATGTACAGCGCTCGCTCGGGCACCTCGACCTCACCCGCTTCCTCGATCGCCTGCGCACAGGCAATCGGATGCGAGGTGGAGCAAATCCCGCAGATGCGCTCGACCAGAAAGATGGTCTCCTCGAAGTCCTTGGACTCCGAGAGCTTTTCTATACCCCGGTGGTTGTAGCCAATCTCTATGTCCAGGTGGACGACGCGTTCACCCTCCACGTGCAGCTTGAAGAACTCGGGCTCTTCTTGGAGCGGGTGATACGGTCCGATGGGGATAATGGTCGTCTTGGTCACGGTCGCCTCACCGGCTATAGTCGCGGCGCAACGGGTATTTACCTTCCGGCCAGTCGTCGTCGAGCAGCAAGTGTCTGAGGTCGGGGTGATTATTAAAGTGAATCCCCAGCAGCTCCCACATCTCGCGCTCGATCCACTCGGCGGCGGGGCAAATGGGGGCGATAGACTCGATCTCGGGATGTGCTCGGTCGATGACGGTGCGCAAGGTGACCACGCATGCTTGGCGGTCCAAAGCCCAGTGGTAGAGCACTTCAATCGAATCGGGTCGGTCCGCCCCTGTCGCAATCTGAAAACGAGCCCCCAGCTCGCCGAGCATCAGGTGCGTGGCGTCCAGAAGCCCGCGCGGTGATATCTCGGCGTAGACCCGCCGCGGTGAGTGTTTCTCTAGCGCTAGAAGGTGCTCCGCGAGGCCGGTTCGTAGCGAAGACATGACGGGCTCGAGACTCATGTCTTGACCGCCTCCAGCTCTCCCGGGCGCGAGGCCGGTATCTTCTCCACTTGCGTCTGCGGGACACGCAGCCGCTCGATGACCTTCATCAGCGCCGAGATGATGGCCTCGGGCTTTGGCGGGCAACCCGGAATATACGCATCGATGGGAATGTAACGTCCCGGCGGGCCGTCCCAATTGTAGGAGTCACGAAAGATGATCCCGGTGCAAGGACAGCCACCCACGGCGACCACCACCACCGGGCGCGGTGCCTGCTCGTACATCCGCTTTGCCCGGACCGCCGCCTTCTTGTTGAAGATGCCAGAGAGCAGGATCAGGTCCGCGTGACGAATGCTTCCCACCAGCGTGACCCCGAAACGCTCCAGGTCGTACTTCGGGGTGAGGGCGTCGAGGATCTCGATATCGCAGTTGTTGCATGCGCTTCCGGCCAGATGGAACACGTTGAGGGAGCGGGTCAGTGCTTGCATGGCAAAGCTCATGGTCACCACCCCATCCATGCAAGGGCGGCGGCGAGGACCGCCGCCAGGCTCACAGGTCCCCAAAAGAAGCGCACCGCCTGGTCGGTACGCACTCTGGGCGTCGTATTCCTCACCACGATGAACACCGTGAGTATGCCCAGCGCGAGCGATAGACCAAGCGGCGGGCCCCACGGCCCGCCCGCGACCGCGCCCCCGGCGAAGACCACGACCAGGAAGACGGGCATGGTGAAGAGCATCATCGCCCGGGTGAGCTTGAACATCGCGAGCGGCGGTCCCGAATACTCGATATACGCGCCGCCGCCGAGCTCGGTCTCCGCTTCCGGCATGTCGAAGGGTACGAGCGTCAGCTTCGCCTGCGTGCACACCATCGCCACGGCAAACGCGAGCCACCCCGAGAAGGATGCGAGTGCCGCGTCCGCGGCCAACAAGTCGCCGAGTCGGATGCTGCCGGCCTGGATCACGGGGACCAGGACCGCGAGCACGAACGGCAGCTCGTAGGCGACCAGAAGCTTCATCTCACGGCTGCCGCCCAGAGAGGCCAAGGGGTTGCGCGAGGCAAAGGCGCCGAGGATCACGCCGAGGGCGGGCAATGCAAGCAGATACAAGAGCACGATGAGGTCGCCCACGAAGGTCGTCCCCGGGTCCAGAAGCGAGCGCCACAAGACCAGGGATGCCAGAGCCACTCCCGCGAGACCGAGGAGCGGAGCGAGCAAGAACACGATGGTGGAGCCGCCCGCGGGAACGCATGTCTCCTTGATCAGCAGCTTGCCGATGTCGTAGAAGGGTTGAAGCAGGGGCGGCCCGACGCGCATGTGCACGCGCGCGGTCACTTTCCGGTCTACCCAGCTCGCGAGCAGCCCGACCGCCGCGGTAAATAGCAGGCCCGGAAAGACGAGAAACTGGAGCACGAGCTCACCGCCGCTCATTCCTCGCCCTCCCGCTTGATCCACTTGGGGGCCAGTGCCGCCAGACGCTCGTCGACCCTATGTAGCCCCGGTTCCTCCAGGTCCACGGACCGGTATTGGATCGCGCCTCGCCGGCAGGTGGTTGCGCAGGGCGGTGCGCTCATGAGTGGGCCAAGACAGTAGTCGCACGGGGTGACATAGAAGGCGAGCATGTCCGGATAGATGGTCCCAAAGGGACACGCATGGGCGCAGAGCTTGCAACTCACGCAGCGTAGGTTATGACGCTCGAGTATGCCATCCGCACGACGTTCCAAGGCCTCAAAGGGACAAGCATCCACACAGCTCGGCTCCTCGCAACGGCGGCACACCACCGCATAGGTGGCGCGCTCGCGCAACGCAAACGCCCCATGGTCGCTGGGGCTGGGACGGTTGAAGTACGCGCACTGGACACCGCAGCTATCGCAAGCGTCGCATTTGTCGAGGTCGATGACGAGACGCTCGTTCACGGGTCATGCGTCCCACAACCGCGGGTTCGATTGAACCTGGTCGTACGAAAACACCGGCCCGTCGGTGCAGATGTAGTAGCGCCCGAGACGGCAGTGACCGCACTTGCCGACCCCGCAGCTCATGTTTCCCTCCAGCGATAGGTAAATACGCGCCGGGTCGTAGCCGCGCTCGAGCAGCTTGAGCACCGTAAACCGCATCATCAGCGATGGACCGCACATCACCGCAACCCCGTTCTCGGGGTCGCACTGGAGATACTCTTCGGTGAGGATCGTCGGCAACACACCTACGTGACCGTCCCACCTGGGGTCGCCGACGTCCACCGTCAGCATCAGGTCGCAGGCATCCGAACGACCAAACGCGTCCCGTGCCGCTTCGCGAAACACGAGATTATCCGGGGAGCGCGCGCCATAGCGAACGATGAGTCGCTCGCAGGCGTCAGGGTCTTGGAGCAGGTCGAATATCAATGCCCGCAGCGGACCGACGCCGCAGCCGCCACCGGCGATCAGGACCTCCCGACCGCGGAACTCCTCCACCGGGTACGCGCGTCCCAACGGTCCGCGTAGACCCACCTCGTCGCCGGGAGACATGGTGTGCAGTCGATTGGTGACCCTGCCGACACGCATGATGGTGATGTCCATGTGCTCCGTGACCCGAGGCGAGGACGAAGGCGTAAACGGCGCCTCACCAACGCCCGGCACGGTGAGCTGCATGAACTGGCCCGCTTGGAAGCCAATGGGCTCGCGCGGTCGCAGCGTGAAGGTCTTTATATTCGGCGTTTCTTCCACGACCCTCTCAATGAGGGCCGGCACCGGCATGTATAGCGTTCGACTCATCGAGCGCCCTCTTTAGCACGTCACGAATATCGATCTTTCCGATACAAGCTTCAGTACAGCGCCCGCAGCCGTCGCAGGCGTACTTCCCGATTACCTCCGGGAAGAACACAAACTTTTTTTCAAATCGGTTTCGCAATCGCTGTGAGCGATAAGGGCGTGGCCCGGGGCCTCCAGCAGTACGTGCGAATCCCGCAAACAAGCAGGAGTCCCACTGCTTCGTGCGCGCCGGGGCACATTTCGCGTCCGTACCATCGGCGAGCAGAAAGCAATGGCAGGTGCAGCAGATGAAGTTGCAAGCGCCGCACTCGACACAGTCGGCCGCAAAGTCCGACCAAAGCCTCGACTCGTATGCGCCGTCTACGGCCGCTCGGAGATCGTCACCCGGCTTCAAACCGCACGCGGCGACCTGGTGCGCGACGAGCTTGTCGTAGAGCGCGGCGCGCTGTTTGTCGCGCACCTCGAGCAACGCATCGTCGGCCGGCTTCAAGCAGTGCTGCGCGCTTGCCAGTACCCGCGCTCCCCGCTCGGTTCCCGTTTCGAACACATAGCCCTCTGGAGTCGGCGAGATATTGATGTCGAATCCACCCATCGGGTAGGGCTGCTCGCCCACCACCGGGCAGAAGCAGACGTCGAGGAACCCGGTGCAATCGGCGGACACGATGATGGTACGGTCCCGGGCGTCGGCATAGCGCGAGTCTCTAAAGCCGCCGTGCAAAGAAACATGGTCGTGGACCGCCAGCGAGGAGAGGTCGCAGCTCTTGACCCCGACCACGATGCACTCGCGCTGGTCGTCGGTGGCGCCGGGGCCCGCGAGTGTCCCGAGGAACTCGCGGGGACGGAAAAATAGTGACTTTAGCGGCTCTACCGGACGATAAGCGCCGAGCACGTGCTTTTGCCCGTCCCAAGCGGTCGCCTGCGCGAGACGATACTGCCCATCTTGTCTCGGCTCTAAGGCATAGACATGGCGGTCCTCGGTGAAAACGCGCAACACCTCATCGAGCTCATAGTCATCGGCAATGGTCCATTTCACGGCAGCGCGAGCCTCCACCCGACGTGACCAAAAGCTTAAGCATCGAGGCGAACGGGCTCTTGACATGGATCATGACTTCTGTTCGAGCAACATGTTTCAGTGTGTCCTGTGCAGAGGTGGGCCGCTTAATCGCTAATGACTTGCAGATGGTCCAGGTAGAGCTCTTTACCGCCGATCAAGTCCACGCCCAGCGATTGGCAGGCGTCGCAGCGAAACAATGGAAGGTCGATGCTGCCTTGCCATCTGCAGGCCCGACAGCGAACGACCACGGGGGCGAGGGTGAGTTCCAGCGAGGAACCGGCGAGCAGCGTGCCCTCGCTCAGCAGCTCGTAGGCCGAGATCAACTGTTCGGGTACGATTTGATGAAGCGCTCCGACCACGACGTGAGTCTTGGAAAGACGCACGGGGGGTGGGTCGAGTCGTCCGAGTTCGTCAAGCACGGCGTCGACGATCCGTTGACCGATGGAGAATTCGTGCATCCGGCCAAGCTAACCAAACGGGTGGTGCTAGTAAACAAGGCGGTCATCGGCGAGCGCAGACGAGGTCGACGCAACGGGTCCGGACCGTCAACGAGAGCGCCGGAGACGCGCGGTGGCGGCTAACAATCTCGAGCCTCGACTCGCGGAGCATCCGCTGTTTCGCGGTCTACCGACGCCGTATCTCGAGCTTTTGTCGCATATTGCGCGTCCGGCTCGATTCGAGCCTGGACACTTGATTTTTCGCCAGGGTGAGTCGGCGAACCGATGCTATTTGATCGATGATGGTCAAGTCTCGGTGGAGATACCGTCGCCTCACGAGGGCGCGGTGATTGTTCAGACCCTGGGCCCGGGCGAGGTGCTCGGTTGGTCGTGGCTTTTTCCGCCTTACCGTTGGCACTTCGACGGTCGCGCGCTCAAGCAGACCCACGCCATTGAACTGGACGCCGACCGTGTACGTGAGAAGTGTGAGGAAGACCCACGGCTGGGCTACGAGCTCATGAAGCGGTTCTCCGCAATCATCCATCATCGCATGCAGGCAGCGCGTTTGCAGATTATCGATCTCTACGGCCCTGCGACTGAGGAAGGAAAGCAGCCATGATAAAGACCATCCTTTGCGCCCTTGACGGTTCGGAACACTCGCGTAAGGCGCTCGATTGGGCCATCGACATGGCCAGTAAGCATGAGGCGAGGCTGGTTCTGCTTCATACGCTCCTCAAGCACGATGTCGTCGAGCTCCGGCACTTTGCCGAGGTCGAAAGCATCGCCCAGGCGGTGCGCCCCGAGATCAAGCGGCTCGAATCCATAGAAGACATGATCAATCTAACGGAGCCCTACGACCTCGAGCCGGCCCCTACCCAGTTCTTGGCCGAGATCGGCGACTACATCCTAAAGGAAGCCCAAGCGAGTGCGCGTGAAGCCGGGGTGGACGACGTCAGCACATATTTAACGACCGGCGATGCGGCTCGGCGCATCTGTGAGTACGCGCAACGTGAGGGCGCAGACTGCATCGTCATGGGAACGCGCGGGCTTGGCGCGGCCAAGTCGCTCTTTCTCGGCAGCGTATCGCACAAGGTCTGCAATGAGGCCCCGTGCACCTGCATTACCGTTCACTAGCTTCCAGCTACTCGGGCAAGCCCGCCTTGCGCAAACCTTGGAGCCTGTGCCCGGACCACTCACGCGCACTGGTTGCCGTCCCAAGCACGTAGACACGACCCTGTGCTATGGACGCTTCAGGCTGTTCGGCAAGAATTCCCTCGACCACGCGACGCGCCTCTTCGAGTCGGTCTAGCTGAGCGTATGCCGCGGCGAGCGCGTTGCTCATACGCGAGTGCCGGCTGCAGGAGACTGGGATAATCGCCTGCCGGTGCTTTATAGTGGCTATCCAACCTCTACGAGACCGAAACGAGCATGGCGAAGGGATACTGGATTGGGCGTATCGATGTGACGGACACGGAGGCGTACGCCAAATACATCGAGGCCAACGCGGAAGCATTCGCGAAGTACGGCGCCAAGTTTATCGTGCGCGGCGGCCGCTTTGAGACTGCGGAAGGAGACAGCCGCTCCAGAAATGTCGTTATCGAGTTCCCGGACTATGAGGCTGCACGACAGTGTTACCACTCACCCGAATATGAGCGCGCCATGGCGTTCCGACAATCCGCGGCCACCGCCGACATCATTATCATAGAGGGTTACGAGGGGCCCCAACCCGGGGATGCTTGAATTCATTCGAGCTCGACGAGCTCCGTGTAGCCAAAGCCTTTGCTGTAGTCGAGCACCGAGACTATCTTCGGCGTCGCTCGAATCATGGCGATAGTCTGCAAATCCAATGGCTCATAGTCGGCGATCTGAGGATACTTGCGGTACAGCAGAGTACGCGCCCGCGCGAGCTCGTCGGCGTTGGTCACGCGTTGCGCCACGGCGGCCATGGATAAGCCTTCGATCTCGCCCCAATCGTCGTAGTGCAGATCGACGGTCAACGAAACCCGATTGTCTTTGTCGATGTTGCGCGCTTTCTGTGCGCTTGTCTCACACACGAAGTAGATATTGAGGCCATCGTTGACATAGCTTACCGTCGTGGCCTGCGGGTAGCCGTCTTCACGCAGGGTTGCGATCGTGAGGTCCTTGCCGCGCGTGAGGATCGACTCGATCTTCGTGCGTACTTCTGCTTCCATGACCCACTCCCAACAAAACCCAAAATCATTAGGGGCATACCGCTAAAGCCTCCTCATTGATCCAGGTCACGGAGTCGCCATCATCCACCGCATTTAGCTAACCCACATGCTGCTGTGTCGGTATTTTTTACACTTGGGTTCCAAGCCCGCGCGCAACTAAACGCGGCAAGCGCATAAGCCATTGAAACCTATCATCAAAAAGTAAATTGGCACGCAATCTGCATCGGCAGCTTACGCATGCGTCCACCTTGTTTGAAGGCCTTCGAAGACCCATGAGCGTGCGTGCGCAATCCCAACCCAGCCTTTCAACGGCAGCGGGCGCGGCGCGTCTTCTATGTGCCGTCACGGGCGTTTGTTTCTTCGCATCGGTAGGGGCGACCGTACTGGATGTGCGTTCATTCGATGGCTACGGGAACAACACCGTCCATCCCGAGTGGGGTCAGGCCAAGACTACACTATTGCGAAAGGCGGCACCGCCCGACCCATATCGGACCACGGAGGCGCCGGTCTTACCGGGCCCCAATCCACGCGATATAAGCAACGCGATAGCCTCGCAGCCATTGGATGCACCGAAGAGTGACAAGCTCACCGGTATGGTTTGGCAGTGGGGACAGTTCGTCGACCACGACATCGACCTCACTCATAGCGGGACCGAGTATGGCGCGGCGCCAATCACCGTCACCAACCCCACCGACCCGCTTTGGTCCGAACCCATACCATTCATACCATTCGCCCGCTCGCAGTATCTGCAGCCAGACGGGATTGGACGCGAGCAGGTCAATGCCATCTCCGCCTACATCGATGCGTCCGGCGTGTACGGGTCCGATGCGGGCACGGCGGCAGCGCTTCGAGAACCCAACAGCGCCAGGCTCAGAGTAGGTGAAAACAATCTTTTGCCTACCGACGCGGATGGCTTCTTTGTTGCCGGGGATGTGCGAGTGAACGAGCAAGTCGGGCTGACCGCGATGCACACCTTGTTTATGCGCGAACACAACCGCTTGGTCGACGCCATTTCTCTGCAAAGACCGGACTACAGCGAGGACGATGTCTACCACGCCGCGCGCAAGATTGTCGGCGCCGAGATACAGAAAATAACCTACGAGGAGTTCTTACCGGCACTGTTGGGCGACATGGCCCCGCGGGCGGCCGATGCTCAATACAAAGCGACGATTAACGCCTCTATCACTAACGAGTTCTCCACCGCGCTGTACCGATTCGGACATAGTATGTTGCCGTCGAACTTGCTAGTCGTCGACGAGAGCATGGGGGAATCCTACGTCGCCCTTCGCAATGCCTTCTTCAATCCAGATTTAATCAAGGACGACCCTTCGTTGGTCGCTGGATTGCTGAACGGGCTCTCCATGCAGAGAACCGAGCGTGTGGACAACGCTCTTGTGGATGACGTGAGAAGCTTCTTGTTCGGCCCGCCCGGCGCTGGCGGCTTGGACTTGGCTTCACTCAACATCCAGCGTGGTCGTGACCACGGGTTGCCCGGTTACAACGAGGTGCGCGTTGCCTACGGCCTGCTGCCGGCCGATTCCTGGTCCATGGTCACCAGCGACCCCGCCTTACAAGCTGCCTTGGAGGCCATCTATGGGTCGATCAATGCGATGGACGTGTGGGTGGGAGGGCTGGCGGAGGACCACATGCCGGGCGCCAGCGTAGGCGAGCTCGTCGCCACGGCGGTCATCGAGCAATTCAAACGTCTTCGCGACGGTGACCGGTTCTTCTATTTCTACCAGGACGACTGGTTGTCAGACGAGATGGCCGCGGTCGTGGACATCCACTCCCTGCGATTGTCCGACGTCATTATGGCCAACACCCCGATCACGGGCATGAGAAGCAACGTCTTCTTGGTCGACGAGCCACCGGCTACGCTGCTCATACTGCTTGGTGGGATCGCTTTGTTATGGACGAAGCTGCGCGCGCGCAAACTCCACGATGGCTTGCTGCGCCTGCGGATACACGAAGACGTTGTGCACCGAGGCGCCCTCGATCACCATCGATAAGATGTTGTGATGCTCCGGGACATCCGCGCCGCAATGTCCCCGCCAGCCCCGCCAGTTGTGCCACGGGTCGTGCTCAGAGACGATCGCCAGCACTGCACGCGTTTTTGGGGTGCGCAACCCTCTCAGCCATTCGAACTCCGGCGGTGCCGTGCAGGTCCAACCGGCAACGATGTATGCACGCGCATCGACCTCCGCGCCCCACAACGCGGTTGCGACGGCGCCTTCGCTAAACCCGCCTAGCAACACGCGGTCGTGGTCGACCCAGTTTAAGGAACGTATGCGCGACAGCGCGTAGATGAGCTCGGCACGCCGGTACAGATACGCCACCGGGAACATGCCGGCGGAGAATGTCGTGTAGTTGCAATTCCTGTGGCGGAGCCGGCGCGAAAAGCTGTTTGGCATGATCACCGCATAGCCGGCGTCATCGAGAAGCTGGCTCAGCTTGTGTTCGGGTATACCAATACCCGTGCAGCCATGCAGGAACACCACTACGGGAAAGCGCTGCCCTTCGGGGATCTGCGCCAAACGGCGCTGTACGTGCTCCGCGCCCAGGCTCCCGGCGATGGCCACCGTGTCTCCTCCGAGCAAGTGACCCGGGATCCAGAGCTCGGCACCGACCCAGGTCCGCTCGAGCTCCTCGGGGTCCTCGGTGCGCGCATAGGCTTCGGCAAGGTCGAGATACTCTAACGCCGCCCCCGAGGCGGAGAAACACAGACCCAGGGCCAAGAGCGCACACGCGAGGAGATCACTCGGGGTTGAGCAGGACCACCGAATCGCGCGACCAGCGTAGCCAAACCGGCACCTCATGCTTAACGCCTGCCGAACCGCGTTCGAGATTCTGCACGGCAACGGATACCGGCTCCTCGCGCTCGGGGAGATAGACATAGGAGTGGCTCCTATCACCTAAATACGCCGATGGACCCATACGTCCCTCCACAGTATTCACCTGTTCGGGCGGTTTGTCGAAGCAAAGCTCGAGCTTCTCCGGTCGTATCGCAACCACCACACGGCTACCCGCCTCCCAGCGTTCGCCACCCGAGCGCGCCTCGACCGCACCCAGGTACTCCGATTGGACAGCAACTGCGCCATTGGATGCGTCGCGCACCGCGCCATCGAAGAAATTCATCACGCCAATAAAGTCGGCAACAAAACGGGTTCGCGGCGATTCATAAAGCTCGGTAGGTGATTCGATCTCCAGAACGTCACC
>CAJHYW010000149.1_pt1 | contig 83322 bp, 77 predicted proteins | sample 9198811 | NCBI WGS metagenome assembly CAJHYW01 (sample SAMEA7708378, study PRJEB35096) | sediment metagenome | biome: marine neritic benthic zone biome [ENVO:01000025]; feature: sediment [ENVO:00002007]; material: shallow marine sediment [ENVO:03000034] sea grass bed [ENVO_01000059] ...
ACATCGGGGGTGCCGACAGCGAAGGCCGCCGCGGCGGTGACCCCTGTGAGCAGACGTAGCACGGTGAGATGGTTTGGCGTGATTGGTGTGCGCACCAATGGTCGTACCATCCAGCGAACCAGTCGGTGAACAGCGGTGTTGTGGCTCACTATGCGATGCCTCGCCGTCTACCTTCTAGCAGTTGCCACATTAGCAACGCGGGCACACCCAAAGCCACGTCGCGCAAGCGTCGCGCCAAAGCAAGTGCCAAGGCCAGTGTCGGGTCGAGCCCGAGCGCCGCGCCTAGCAGCACAAAGCCGCCCTCCTGCAAGCCCAACCTAGCGGGCACCATAACGGCCATGCTACGTACGGTTTGGATGAGGCTCTCCAGAATAAATGCGTCGGTCCACGAGACCCCGTGTCCTATGGCCTCGAGAACTAGCCAGATCTCCACGACGCCTGCAATCCAGCCTAGAAGCTGCCAGCCAAAGGACGTTATCAACGCCTTCGGCTTCTTGTACAACGCCCGCAGATTGCGGTCCAGTGTTCGGACCTGCTCCATCGGAAGACGCCGCTGAACCGCCGGCACGATGCTGAGCGCTTTGCCCATAAACTCGAACATGCCGCGGCGCTGGGTCACGACAAAAAGACTCAGACCGATGCCGATCAGCGTAACGCCAGTCGTCACGGACACGACGACAGCGGACAAGCTGGCCGAATCCTGGGCGACCGAGATGAACAAGGCGAGCCCCATGAGCGTAAATACGAGCTGCGAGGCAACGCTAATGGTAAGGTCGCCGACGATGCTCGTGCCGGCCACGGACCCTCGAACGCCAAGATGGGTGGCCAAGCGCACGCCTACCAGGTCGCCGGCCACCTGACCCGGTACCACGTTGTTGACGGATTCGCGGATCCATCGCGCCACGGTCAGGTCCCGAAGCGCTGGCTTGTGCTCGAGAATGAGCGCGCGCCAACCCAGGGTATCGAACACCAGCGGCACGATGTGATAGACGATTGCGGGGACGAGCAGCCATCCCGCCTGCGCGAGCGTGCGCAATATGTCCTCGGCGCCGTAGCCGGCAAACAAAGCAACTGCCAGGGCGAGACCGAGAAAGCCAACAACATAGCGGCTCATTGCGTTAACTCATACCTACGCACGAGCATATTGCTTCTTTCCGTGCTTCTTGACCACGTAGCCGTTGTCGCAAAACCACTTCCACGCATCGTGTAGCGCGTCGAGCGCCGGTCTATGCGTGTACCCAAGCTCGCGCTCCGCCTTGGTGGAGGAGAAAAACATCCAGTGCTTCGACATCTTCACCCCGTCCACGGTGGCTCGCGGCTGCGCGTTGCGAGAGCAGCGCGCAAGCAACTCCATGACGAAAGCGATCGGCAGCACCGCGTTGTGCGGTAACCGGACCCGCGGGGGCTTAGCCCCGGTCATATCGGCGATCATGTACAGGATTTCTCGCAGCGTGAGGTTGTCCCCGCCCAGTATGTAACGCTCGCCGACGGTGCCATGCGCCAGCGCAAGAAGGTGCCCATGCGCGACATCGTCCACATGTACGACGTTCAAACCCGTGTCGACGTAGGCCGGCATTCGGTCGGAGACAGCCTCGACGATGACCTGCCCAGTGGGCGTAGGTTTGACATCGCGTGGACCGATAGGCGTGGATGGGTTGACGACTACCACGGGCAACCCTTCTTCGCGCGCAAGACGCATCACCTCCTTCTCGGCAAGAAACTTTGAGCGTTTGTAGTGACCGACCATGTGCTCGACGGTGGCCACTGACTCTTCGTCTACCGGTGTGTTGTCTTGGCCGAGACGGATGGTGGCGACGCTGCTGGTGTAAACGATGCGCTTGGTACCCATCCGGCGCGCCGCCTGCATCATGTTCAAGGTACCCTTGACGTTGCTCTCGTAGAGCTCCCGGGGGTGTCGTGTCCACAGGCGATAGTCTGCGGCGACATGAAACAAGGTGTCACAACCGTCGAGCGCCGCTTCCAGGGACTCGGGGTCGCGGAGGTCTCCCAGGCAGACTTCGACGGGCAGACCGTCGATGTTGCGCCGGTCGCTTTGTTCTCTGCACAGAACTCTAACACGGTGCTGCGCCTCGAGCAGCGCACGGGCCACTGCAGCACCAACAAATCCGGTTGCACCCGTGACGAGTGTTGTCATCGCCGTTATGCCTTTTCCTTTGCGACCGAGACACCCCGGTAACGAGATTGGACTGGTCGAGTGTATCAAAAATGCGAAAGCGCGACGCTGACAGAGCTACACGAGCGCAATGGACCGCCCCGAACAAATGCTCAAAAGCCGGCCTTTATTTCCTCGAAATCCCGGCTGATCCGCTGTTCGATCTCGTCCGACTGTGGGATACCGAAAACGCGCGCATCCAAGTACGCGCTCGGGTCGCGTTCCAGACCCAGATTTGTTTGACTAGTGCTCTGGCATCCATTGGATTTCCTCGAGGTCTGGCTCGCTGCGGAGCAAGTCCGCGATTTTAAGCGAAGCCGGCCTCGACTTGGTAATCAACGGGAACGGGATTGCAGAGCCCTCACCGCGGTCTTGACCGAGATCAAGGGGGGCTGGAGACTGTACGAGCTAGCGTGAAAAGGTCCGGTTTTACCCTTATCGGACTTTTCCTTCGTCCGACCTCCCAGTCGGATCCTCGAGTAGAGCCGGCTGTTTGCACCCGGCTCTTTTTTTTCTGAGACCGGTAGCGTCTAGATGGCCCTGCCCAACCCGGCGGGCCGACGTTCCTGAACGTTTTCTCCGCTGACCAATCAAACTCAGCACGTCCGTCCACGCCAGGGGAGCTTTACGATGACCATCAGAGCCGTTGCGTTGAGCCTAGGGCTCGTTCTCTCTTTTCAGCTGACGGTAGCGGGGGCGGCGCCGTTCTCGGTCGCGAGTGGGTCAACGCAGGTGGCACTAATAGAGCTATACACCTCGGAGGGCTGTAGTAGCTGCCCACCTGCGGACCGCTGGCTGAGCGGGTTAAAGGATGACCCGCGGCTCTGGAAAGAAGTGGTTCCTGTCGCCTTTCACGTGGATTATTGGGACTACATCGGCTGGAAGGACCGCTTTGCCTCGCCGGAGTACAGCGCGCGTCAGCGCAACTATGCCCGGCAGCAATCAGTGCGCGCGGTGTATACACCGGGCTTCGTATATAACGGTGAAGAGTGGCGTCAATGGTTTGCACGCCGTTATGACGACGTGCCGCGGCCGCGTGAGGCCGGTGTCCTCGAGGTGGTTCTGAACGCGAGTCAAGCGGTCGTGCGCTACACCCCCCCGGGTGGCAAGCGCGACTTGAAAGCAAACCTGGTGTTGCTCGGCGCCGGCTTGTCCACTCAGGTCAAAGCCGGGGAGAACCGCGGGCGGCGCCTGGAACATGATTTTGTCGTGCTCGGGTTGGTGAGCGCCCCGTTGGTGCGCAATGAGGGCGCTTATACGACGACGCTCGAGCTCCCCGCCACTTCCGTGCGGGCCGAGCGCTATGCGCTTGCTGCATGGGTGAGCCACGAGGATGCGCAAGGCGTCTTGCAGAGCGTGGGTGGATGGCTGCCTGACAACAAGGCGCCTTGAGCGTCGGCGCGGCTATTAGGGCGGAAGGGGGGTCTCAAGCGCCCAGGCTTGCAAAGATGTGATACCCTGAGCGCGTTCTTTAGTTCGCGGTCGAGGCTTCGACCGAGGGGTGAAGGGCTATGTTCGAAGCCGCACGCCGTGTGGAGGGATGACGCAGTGTTCGCCGGGTTGCTCTGCCTCGTGCTTGGTTTGCTTACCCCGGCCGTCACCCACGGCGCCCTTCCTTCACCACAATGGATAGACTTCAACGCCGCCAGCACGCCACCGAGCGCGCTGCGCGTTCGCCTCGCACGCGAGCGAGGCACGCAGGCTGAAGCGATAGTCGGTGCACCGCTCAAAGGGTTGTTGTATAGACCCGCCGAGCCCGGAACTTTTCCCGCCGTTGTCCTGCTCCATGATTGTCGTGGATTGCGCGCTTACCAAAAGGAGTGGGCACGCAGGCTCGCCGGGTGGGGCTACGTTGCCCTGCTTGTTGACAGCTTTGCACCGCGCGGTGTGCGTGATGTCTGCGCCGATTTGATCGAGCTCGATGCGCGCGAGGAAGTCGGTGGTCGTGTGTTCGACGCCTACGGCGCGCTGGCGTATTTATCTGGCCTGGGCTTTGTCGACGCGCAACGTGTCGCCGTCATGGGTTGGGGCGCTAACGGCACGCTGGACGCCGTTAACGAAGTCGGCGCGCAGACCTTGTTCGATGACAAGTTCAAGGCGGCCGTTGCCTTCTACCCGGAGTGCAGGTACCGCACCAGCGCACGATTCATCGCGCCGACCCTCGTGCTCGTTGGAAGCAAGGACGATTGGTCACGGGCCCTACCGTGCGCGAAAATGGCCGACGCAGGTCTGCGGGGCTCCGCGCCCGTGGAAGTATCGGTGTATCCGTTTGCCTCGCATGCCTTCGACGACGCCGAAGTGGGTAAACGTACCTACTTGGCGCATGCGCTCAACTTGAGCAAGCAGCCCGCGCGCGGGGCGACCCTAAGCTACAGTCGCGACGCACACGCGGACGCGGTCGCCAATGTGCGTCGGTTCCTCGCGAGTCAGCTACAGTTGGGCGAAGGAAGTTGGAATTCACTTTACACCGACGCCTTTCACAGGTTTCACGGTCGCGAAGCGCCGGGGGTGTGGGTCGTGGACCCAAAGGTCCCCGGAGCCGATGTTCCACCGGTGGGGCGCTCCTTGTTCGACCTTCTTTTTACGGTGGACAAGCACGGCGCGGCTCGCTACCAGATCCCATTTCCGTTCCCGGCGCTGCTCGACGCCATCGAGCGCCGAATACCGGTGCCAGCCAATGCACCTTTGCCAGCGCTAAAGACGACGCTTATCCCACTGGGGCGCTCCCTGCAGAGAAACGCAGCGAGCCCCGAGTTCTTCAAGTACCCGCGCGTGATCGTTGCCGTCGATACCGAGCCCGTTGTCCCCGGGGGTGATGAGGCCATCCAGCTAAAGGACCGCTTGTATCTTGGCTATCAGGAGAAATCACAGATCATCGAGGTAATCAGCTATAACGAGCAAGCGGGACGCTTCGAGTTTCAGGTCGTGAAGGACTACGGCGCGGACACCGAGCCCCAGGTCTTTTACGCCAACCGGACACTATGCACGAGTTGCCACCAAAACGGCGCACCCTTATTCGCCGAGGCGGCGTGGAGCGAGACCACAAATAATCACGCGATCGTTCGGCGTCTTTCCAAGGAGGAGAGCCGTTTCTACGGGCTTGCCGTCAACCGCGGCGTACCCGCTGCGGTCATCGACAACTCAACGGACCGTGCGAATCTGCTCTCTGTGCTACAGCTTTTGTGGCGAGAGGGTTGTGGCGGTGGCGAGGTGACCGCCGAGGCCGTCAACTGCCGCGCCGCGATGTTCACGGGAATGTTGCAGTACCGTCTGAGCAGCGCAGCCCACTTCGACACCGGGTCACGTCAATACAACGAGGATTTCCTGGCGGTGTTTGAAAAGAGCTGGCGTGCGCGGTGGCCGGAGGGGCTAAAGATCCCCAATCCCAATATCCCCAACCGTGTCCCCGTGCTGGTTGACACACACATTCCCGGCCCCCTGGACCCGCTCAACAAGCGCCCGCCGCTGGAGGTCTGGTTTGTCGACAAACCCAAAGACCTGCGTCGGATTTTTCAGGATGTCCCGAGCCAGCTTCCGCGCTCGGAGGTGCAAAGACTCGACCAGCACCTATTCGATGAAGGGCGGCGCGCCGGGACTGAGGGCCGCCGCTTCAGTGGCGTCTGCGACATAGGGTTGACAAATATGCGTGGCCGCGAGGAACGCATCCAGTTCACCTGTGACAAGGCGCCGGGTGCTCGCGACGGGCTTTTGGTCCGGGGCCGTTTCTATCTCAAAGACGACCGACTCACCCGAGGTCGGGTCGATCTGCTACAGACCACCGGTGGCGACACCTTGCTGGAGCTGGAGCTGGGCGAGGCGGTAGTCACCCGTCTCGAGCAGGGCTCGCGGGTGACCTTTAGCGTATTTCACAAGCGTGGCGAGCTACACGCGCGCACCGCCGCCGGGCATGTGCTAGCAAAGCTCGGCATCGCCTGGGACAACGCTAGCGGACGTGAAAGCAAAGGCGTTGCCGACCTGCACGTCGTCGACGATTTTGGCCCCGTACACGCCGCCATAGCAGCGATCGCCCGCAACACGCTCGCCTCGGGGTCAGGTGTCTTCTCCGGTCGAACCTTTAGTGGTGCGCGCGAGATGCAGGTGCTGTTCGAAACCTTGGGTCTCCCATCCACACAGTGGTGCTGCGATGCCGGTCGCCCCATGCCCGCGCTACGCGTGGACGGACCAAAACCGGTCCTGCTGGCCGCGCTCGGCGACACGCCGGTGCCGGTGACGCCGCTCGAGAGCTTTCGACACCATTGCGGCGCTTGTCATCAAACGGACAATCGTTTTCCACCGAACTTTTTGACGGGTGACCGCGACACCGTGCGCGCCAAGATGAGCCATTGTGCGGAGCGCATTTATTTCAGGCTCAACATGTGGAAGCTGCCGGCGGAGGACCAGCCCAAGTCCCCGATGCCACCGGTGGCCGCGCTGCAGGCGCTGCACCCCGAAGCGCTGGATTGGGCGAGCAGTCCGGCGCTGGCCGGGTTGCAGGACTATGTCAGTCAGCTCCTGACGCTGCAGCAAGGACGCCCCCCGAGCTTGGACGGGCTGGTTTCACGCGGGTACGAGAATACGCGCGAGTGCCTTGCCGCGGCGGTTGATTGAGATGTCTCGAGCTTAGCTTTCCACCACCGTGCCCATACCGGCATCCCTTGCACGCTGGAACGCGACCGTTGCAATCGCGGTATCCTGCAAACCCGTACCCGTCAGGTCACAAACGGTCACGGAGTGCGGTTGCTCGCGCCCCGGTTTTTGACCCGCACAGATCTCACCTAGCTCATCGACCCCGGTGTCGGCATGCATCACGCCCGCATCGATGGCTGCCCGCATCTCACCAAGGACCGCCGACTGCGTCTTTCGGTCGCAGACAAATCTGTCGGCCTTGACCAGCACCTCGGGGTCGAGCTCGTTCTTGGTGGGCGTATCTGAGCCTAGGGCGGTGATATGCAAGCCCGGGTGTAGCCAGTCGGCCATGACCAGGGGCTGCTCGGACGGGGTGGCGGTGACCACCACATCGGCGCGCCAAACGCATTCTTCCACTGTCTCCAAAGCCGTCACCGCCGTACCCAGGGTCGAGGTCATACGTGTGGCATAGCGCTCCGCCTTGCCAAAGTCACGCGCCCAAACGAGCACCTCGTCGAAATCGCGCACCAGCGCCAGTGCCCGAAGCTGGAGGTCCGCCTGGACGCCTGCGCCGAGCACAGCAACGGTGCGAACTCGCTCCGGCGCAAGCTGTCTTGCGGCCACCGCCCCGGCTGCCGCCGTTCGTACATCGGTCAGGTAGCCGTTGTCCAACAGCACCGATTGAACCTCGCCCGTCTCGGCGCTCAAAAGCACCATCAAACCGTTCAGGCTTGGCAGACCCAGGGCCGGGTTGTTGAAGAAGCCGGTGCTCATCTTGACCGCAAAGCCCCCCATCCCCGGCACATAGGCGGTTTTGACATCGAGCTCGCCGTGCCGGTCATCGAGCGCCATGCTCATGATGGGCGGCATCGCGACGTTGCCTTGCGCCAGGGCGCTAAAGGCACGCTCGATCACGTCTACGGCGTCACGGTCCACGGACACGCACCCGCGCAGCTCTTTTTCTGTGAGGATAGTTATCGTCGACATGTTCGTATGCGTCTCGCGCAACCCGTGACCCAAACGCGCATCTTAGCAAGAGGCGCCGACCCGAGAACCCGAGTCTTCAGCACCGTTTACGACCGGGACGAGCGAGTATACGCTTGCCATCGAGAGCGTACCTACCGCAACGCAGCATGTCTTGGCAATAAGGCACCGCGGATGAGCACCGACATCAGAAACACCCGCACACAACTGGGCATCCCGACCGATTACGGGTCCAATCCCCCGCTACCGCGCTACGCCGAAGCGGCGGCGCTCGAGGACGTGGGTCCCAACATCATCGGGCGCACGCAGCACCTCACCCCGCGCGCGGCGCTCGCCTGGCGCGAGATGGTGGACGCCGCGCGTTTGCAAGACGTCACCCTGTTGCTGGTATCCGGGTATCGCAGCGTGGCTTACCAAGCCGACCTCATCCGGCGCAAGCTCGTGCGCGGCGAGCCCATCGAGCAAATTCTCAAGGTGAATGCCGCGCCCGGCTACAGCCAGCACCACACCGGCGAGGCCGTAGACCTCGCGACACCCGGCTGCCGGCCCTTGACCGAAGCCTTCGAGCACACCCCGGCTTTTGCGTGGCTGCTGCAGCACGCCGCCGACTTCGACTTCATGATGCCGTACCCGCACGACAATCCGCATGGCTTTATCTATGAGCCATGGCATTGGTGCATGGTTCAGCACCGGCCCACAACGACCGTGCAGGTGTGAGCCCAATCGGACCCATGTTGGCCACCGGGCAAATCAACGAGGGGCGGCGTTACGCGTCAATGGTCGCGTCCGGCGTGAAGGGCAAGGGGCAACGTGCTGGGCGACCCCATGGGAGTTCTTGTGTGGCTGGTCAACGTCCGCAGCAATGCCGGGGAGGGCTCCTGCGCGGGCAGTTCCACAACACCACCACCACAACCGATATCTATTGGGTGGAGCTCGGCGACAATGCCGTTGCCGAATTTGGACCGTTGGGGTCGATTACGCTCGAGATCACTCGAGCCGCGTCCGTTCGCGACAACAGCCCGGCTTCTTCGAAGTATCGGCGTGCGCCCGCATGTAACGGTGTTGCCATGTCGCGCGGCACCATGGCTTCGCGCGTCAAGCGTGCGAGCGCAGGGTGCAGCTTGACGAAGATGTCGAAGTTTTCCATCACGGCCCGCGTCAGCTCGTACACGAGCTCGGGTTCGCCCGCCCGCGTCACCAACAGCGCGCGTGCGCCAAAGCTTGGAACATCCTCGCGATTAGCTCGGTACAGTCCGCCGGGAATCACGGCGCGTGAGTAATATGCGGTCTCGGCCAACAATCGGTCCAGCTCGGCGCCTTCCACGCCCACCAAAGTGACGTCGCAGAGCCTGGCTGCTTCCTGGACCCATCCGTTGGGGTGCCCGACGCGAAACTCGATGGCATCGACCTCGCCGTTACATAGCGCTGCCACCCTGTCGAAGGGTGACAGCGCCACCACCGACTCGAAATCGTCCCGGTCCCAGCCGTAGGCTTCCAAGAGCTTCTTACCCGTGAACCGGTCCCCGGAACCGAGCTCACCCACGCTGATACGCTTGCCGAGAAGCTGGCTGTGATTTCGAATCCCGCTATCGCGGCGCGCAAGTACGGTAAAGGGTTCCTCGTGCAGCTCCAATACCACACGTAGGTCTGCTAACGGGCCGCTGCGTGAGAACGGTGCTTCGCCGGTAGCGGCGGCGTGCTCGACGTCGGATTGAACCAGCCCGAAGGACACCTCGCCCGCACGTAGCGCACGCAGGTTTGCAACCGAGCCCGTGCTGATTCGCGCGAAGCAGCGCAAGCCATGGCGCTCGGTTTCGAGATTGAGCAGACGGCACACCGAGTTTCCAACGGGATGATAAATGCCCCCGTAGTTTCCTGTCGCCACCAACAATCCGATGCCCGCGGCGTTGTGCGTATCGCCAGGCGCAGTGGTCGTCACGGCAATAAACACGAAGAGAAGCGTAACGCGAGTGATGCACGCCGCTCGCCGGGGTTTCATGGAGTTATCCTCCGTCTGAATTCGACCAGACCGCCGTCGCGTTCCAGGGTACCCTGCACCCACTGGTCATTCGCGTCGTACCAGAGCACGCCCGCGAAGTGGGGAGTGATCACGCGGTAACGCCGAGCCGGCTCGGCTTGACCCGCGACCTCGATGGTCTCGGTTCCTTGGTTTTGCACATCGACGCCGACGACGCCACCGCGTTTGACGTCGATGAGGATCGTCTGCTCGACCATCGCGTAGCTCCAGACGCTGTCCGTGGTCAAAGTGGTATGTGGCGCTAGATACGGGCCGGAGGGGCCGACCACCCGAAACGCGTCCTTCAAGCGCACGCCTCGAACCCAGAAGCGCTTCCCCTGGTCCTCGGTTCTACTGTTGAGGGTCAACAATCCCTTGCTGTCCCACAGCTCGTCGCTCTCATGGTGGTATTGGAATGCGGTGAAGAACGCGACCTTGACCACCGCTTCGACGCGGGTTTGGATGTTCATACGCGCGCCCTCGCGCCGCATGGACACTTGGTGGAAGCCCACGGGTTTGCCGCGGTGGAGTATGTCGAAGTTGAGATTCAACGGTGTCGAAGGCATGAGCGCGTGCACGCGCTGGCTCGCGGTCGGCAGCAGCGCCATGCACAGCGATGCCCCGGCTTTTTTCAAGACCGCCCGTCGTCCAACGCGGCCGTGAACAAGCGAGTGCTTATTCACGTGGGGACCAGGCGCCGAGCAGCTTTGGCAAATCGCCAAAACGCGCGATGAGCGTGAAGACAACCATGTTGATGACTATAAACAACACGGCAACCGCAGCCATCACGGGTGTATAACCATAGCGCAACGCGTTGAAGATCTTGATGGGCAGCGTCTCGATGGTAAACCCGACCGTCATGAAAGCGATGATGTACTCGTTCAAGCTCAGCACGAACGCAAAGGCGAAGCCTGAGATTAGATACGGGCGCACGATCGGAAAAATCACGGTTCGAAACACCGTCGTATTGTTCGCCCCTAGCGTGCGTCCGGCTTCGAGCATCTCGCGCTCGATGGACTCCAAACCCAAGGAGACCGTGATCAAGGGTAAGGCGACAAGAAACACGCCATGGGCGATGATCACGTTGATCATCTTCCCGTGCACCTCCACGGTGGTGAAGAAGAGTAAGAATGCCAGCGCCATGATCACCGGTGGTAAGACGAAGGGCGTCACGCCAAGACCATAGAGTATCCGGGCATAGAACATCTGATAGCGCCACGCGCAGTAGGCAATAGGCAGGGCGATCGAGACGGCGAGCGCCGCCGCGCAGAAGGCGACCATCAAGCTGTTTTGCAGCGCGTTCAACCACGCGCTGTTCATGAAGATCTCCAAATACCAATGAAGCGAGAAACCTTTTGGCGGAAATGACAAGAACTTGCGCGCGTTGGTGGATACACCTGCGATAACGACCAGCGGCGCGACGAGAATGAGCGCGATGATCGACATGTAGAGATTACGCAGCCAAGCGCTCACAGCCTGCCCTCATAGCGCCGGTTGATCCATACGGTTATACCCACCATTCCCATGCTGATGACGAGCAGAAACATCGCCAAAGCAGCGGCAAAGGGCATGTTTGACTGAAACACGGCCTGGTCGGTGATCAGGACCGAAAGCGTCCAGTGCGAGGGGCGCCCCAGTACTTGGGGTATGAGCACGGCGCCGAGGGTAAACACAAACATCGTGATGCCGGTGGCGACGATGGCGGGACGCATGATAGGCACGACTACGCCGAAGAAGGTGCGCAGCGGCGATGCGCCGAGCGTGCGCGAGGCCTCACTGAGCTCGGGGTCCAGCCGGCTCATTGGCGGATAGAGAATGAGCACGGAGAAGGGCAAGACAAGGTAGCTCAAAGCAAGCACGACGCCGCCAAAGCTCGGATAAAGCGCCTTCGCCCGCTCGAGCACACCAAGCCACACGAGGATATTCGAGACACCGGCGGTCTTTGACAACAGCACCTGCCAGCTAAAGGCGATCAAGACCTCCGAGAGCGAAAGCTGCGCCAGGATGAATACCAGCCAAAACACCTGTGCCCGGCGCCGCAGACGCGTGACGAGGTAGGTGAAGGGAAACCCGAGCACCAAACAGATCATGGCAACCAGCGCGGACACCCACACCGAGAAAAAAGCGGTGTTGATAAAGATCGAGCTCAGAAAACGCCGGAAATGTGTGAGCTCGAAACCGGGCTCGTAGTAACCACCGGGCTGTTGGTTGGCAACGCTGACGGCCAGGATCAAAATGAAAGGAATGGTAAAGAACACCCCGATCATCAGGGTTGGATACGCGCTCAACAGCCAACGGCCGCGTTCGGGGCGCGCGGCGACCGGCGCGGGCGCGTCCTTTGCGGTCACAGAGACGTCCGTCATGCGCGCAGCACCAAACACACGTCGGGCGGACACTCGATGGTAACATCGCCGCCGACCTCGGTCGGCGGTCGGTCTTTGGGGGTCATCATGCTGATGATTTGCTGGCCGTTGCAGTCGACGATGATCTCTACCGTGGCACCGACATCGCGGATGAAGTCGACGGTGCCGCAGAGCCGGTTCGCACCCGGGTGGTGTCCCGGAACCACGTGCACATCCTCCGGGCGTACGAGCACTTTCACCGACGTGTCGCGTGTCAGCACGGCACCATCTTCGCGCACCGCGAACACACGCTCGGCGACATGCACCCCGCGGTCGGACTCGACGCGGCCCGGTAGCAGGTTGCTGGTACCGATGAAGTCGGCCACGAAGGTGTTTTCGGGATTCCGGTAGATATCCAGCGGTGCACCGACTTGTTGTACCTGCGCGTCGCTCATGACGACCACGACATCGGACATGGTCATCGCCTCACCTTGGTCGTGGGTCACGACGATGGTGGTGACACCGAGTCGCTGCTGGAGCTGGCGTAGCTCGATCTGCATCGCCTCGCGCAGGTTGGCATCCAGCGCGGAGAGCGGCTCGTCGAGTAGAAACACGCTCGGCTCGAGCGCCAGCGCTCGCGCGATCGCCACGCGCTGACGTTGCCCCCCGGAGAGCTGCGAGATATGGCGCTCCGCGATACCCGGGAGCCGGACCAGCTCGAGCAGCTCGTCGGCGCGACGCGCGCGCGCGGCACGCCGTTGGCCGCGCACGCGGGGACCGTAGGTGATGTTTTCCCCGACGGTGAGATGTGGAAACAGGGCAAGCGATTGGAACACCATGCCGATGTTGCGCTCGTGCGCCGGCATATAGGTGATCTCGTTCGCGCCCAGATGAACGCTTCCCCGGGTTGGCATCTCGAGCCCGGCGACCAAACGCAGCAGCGTCGTCTTGCCGCACCCCGAGGGCCCCAGAAAGCTGACCATTTTCCCGCCAGGCAAATGTAGGTTGACGTCGTCAACCGCCGTGACGGAGCCAAAGCGTTTCGTAATTCCGGAAAGCTCGAGGTCGAGCATCGTCCAATGACTCAAAAGCCCGCGGAGAGCTTTGCGCTCTCCCCGGAGTCTACAGCTTGGTTAGCTCGTGATCATCTGGGTCCACTTATCGGAGATCCAATCACCCCAGTTCATATAGATCTCGAACTGCGGAATGATGGGCGGTATCGTGCTCGATACCGCGGCGAACTCCTCGTCGCTAAGGTCCAGATGTTTACGGTCGACAACGGGCGCCGTCCCGACTTTCCGCGAGAGCTTGCCCTGGATCGCCGGCTGCGAGGTGTAGTCGATAAAGACTTGCGCCAGGTCCAGCTTCTTCGACGCCTTGGTGACCACCCACGCGCCCGAGTCGTTGACCCCGCCCTCTTTGGGAAAGGTGGAGCGCACCGGAAAGCCGTCTGCTGCCGCCAGTTCGGCAACGTCGTGATAGTACTGTCCCATCGGGATCTCGCCGTCTTGCAGCGCCTGCTGGAAGGTACCTTCGTCTTTGTACCAGAGTCGCACGTTGGGCTTTACCTCGGCGAGCTTGCTAAGCACCTTCTCGATGCCTTCCTGGGTCTTCAATACATCCATACCGCCAAAGAATGTCGTGGCCGTGATCTCGAGCAGGTAGGAGTTGGCCGGTAACGCGAGCAAGCCAAGCGAATCTTTATACTTCGGGTCCCACATGTCGGCCCACGAGGTCGGCGCCTCGGGGTAAGCTTTGGTGTTGCTGCAAAGCGTGATAAACCACGACACGCCACCTACCCCGTAAAGGCGGCCGTCCGGATAGCGGTCGAGGAAGTCATCCTTCATGTAGGCAATCGAGCTTTGAAGCTTGGCCTCGTCGAGCGGCAGCCAAAGCTCCTCCGCGGCGCCGCGCAGCTTGGCGACACCGGCCATCATCGATACGTCCGCGGGCGCCATCCCCGCTTTGGCGGCGTTGCGTAGCTGGACCAGCCAGGTGGACCCGGTAGGTTCGGCGACGGACTCGACCTTGATACCGGTAGCCTTGGTGAACTCAGGGTAGATGTGTTTGACGAAGCTCTCTTCGAAGTAGCCGCCGTAGGTTCCTATCTTTAGTGTCTTGTCCTGGGCGATCAAAATTGCGGGAAAACCCAATGCACTCGCACCCGCCACTGCCGTGGCAGAGGCGACAAAACGGCGCCGGCTTAGCGCGCGAGTACTGGGACGTTTGCGTTTGACCATCGGAGACCCTCCAGTTGTTTCGTATGAACCCTTAACCCCGTTTTTTCTCAACATGCTAGGATGGACTCGCCCGATAGACTCGTCAAATCGGGTGGTTTAGACCGGCGTGAATGAAGCCGCGTAGGTATCTCCCAACCGGGCGCGGCCGAGCGGGGGGAGGGCAGGCAATCGTCATGCAGCAAAGCGCGAACATCGTCATCATCGGCGGTGGCGTCATTGGCTGCTCGATCGCTTACCATCTGACAAAAATGGGGCAGACGAAGGTGCTCGTTCTCGAGCAGTTCCAGTTGACCCATGGCGCGACATGGCACGCGGCGGGCGTCGTGGGTCAGTTACGTCCGTCACGCAACGTGACACACATGCTGGGACGCGGTATCGCGCTCTACGACGCGCTGCAAGAGGATACGGGTCAAGCCATCGATTGGAAGAAGGTGGGCAGCCTGCGCATCGCCTCATCTAAGGACCGGATGATGGAGTACCGGCGCGCGGCGACCACGGCAAAGTCTTTTGGGCTGCAGATGCAGCTTCTCGACCCCGACGAGACGCAGTCACTGTTTCCAATCATGTCGTTGGAGGATGTGGAACGTTCCGCGTATATCGAATCCGATGGCTATGTGGACCCCGCGAGCCGTTGCCAGGCCTACGCTGCGGGCGCACGGCAGCGCGGCGCTGCCCGCATGCGGCGATTGACCATCGGCGCGGCACCCGTACGCGCGCAGCGCGTGTCCTACACCGGGGAGCTCGCTTTCGAGCTTCACGTGCCAACCGAGTACGCGGCGCATGTGTATGAGCAGCTAAGCGCGGTCGGAGAGCAGTTCGGCATCGCCGATGTCGGCTATCGCGCGCTCAACAGTCTGCGCATGGAGAAAGGCTATCTCGCCTGGGCCGGCGACCTGACCCCCGATTACACGCCATATCATGCCGACCTGGAGCGCTTTGTCGACTACGAGAAGGGCAACTTCATCGGTCGCGAGGCGCTGCTGGAGACACGCGAACGCGGTCCTGGACAGCGGCTTTGCGTATTTTCCCTGAATCAGAAAGCCCCGGCGTACGGCGGCGAAGCTATCCTACGCAACGGCAAGGTGTTGGGCGTTACGACCAGCGGTGATTTTGGGCATACCGTCGGTAAGCCGATCGTCATGGGCTACGTGCCAAGCGCCGAGTCGGGCTTCGACGACTCCACAATTGAGGTTTTTGGAGAGGCGATTGGCGCTCAACGCCATGCTGAAGCACCGTATGACCCCGCAGGCAAACGAGTGAGGTCATAGGTCTAAGCGAAGATGCGCGGCTACACGTTCGACTACTTGTAGCAGTCAGCGTTGAAATACAATCGGCGAGACCGATATCCAAGCTCGGAACGACTTTAACTTGCACCCCGGCGGAGGGATTCTCTAGAAATAACTTTGCGAGATACGCAAGCTTTAGCCCGAGACCCACGGGTCGTAGCTGCCAAAGTTCCAAAGACGTCCCTTGGGGTCCCGACAGGAGTACAGCCGACCGCTATAAGCTTGGTCCTCGGGCTCCATGGTGACCACCGCAAGTGTTTTCAGCGCCGTTCAATCCACCGCCTCATGGTGTTTAGGGACGACTTCTTTAGAACGTTGGAAGCGAGACAGCGCTGAGCGAATTGGCTGGCAACTGGCGCGCCCGGGCATGTTGGCCGAATCTGGCTGCCGCGAGTCAGAAGGTTTAGCATGACGTGTTGTAGAGCCGCATTATGGAAGTGCCGGCGAACGCTGTACGGGAATGGACACCGAGGAGAATGACAAGTGAATGACCAGGCCACCGAGCCCGGCATGAAGTTTCTGGACCGGAACCCGCCAGGGTTCTCGCGCGAACGCGTCGCGCAAATTGCCAACGACCTCTACGGTCTTCGCGGCGAGTTCACGTCACTCAACAGCGAACGAGACCAGAATTTTCGCGTCACAAGCGAGCGCGACGGCAGGTTCGTATTGAAGCTCTACAACCGGGCGGAAGCCCCCGGTGTAGCCGACTTTCAAACACAGGCGTTGCTACACATCGAGCGCCAAGACTCGACCTTGGCCGTACCCCGTGTCCGACCAACGCTTGATGGGGCACCAACGACGCTAATCCCAGGTCCAAACGGTAGCTCACATATCGTACGGGTGCTGACCTACCTGGAGGGGGATCTTCTCGAGGACACACCCAATTCTCCGACCCTTCTGCGCAATGTGGGCAAGACGATGGCGCGTCTGGACCTCGCGCTGCGTGGCTTCTTTCATCCCCATGCGCGTCACGACTTGCTGTGGGACCTCACACGCGTGCCGGAGCATCGACGCCATACTCACCACATCCCCGACAAGGACGCGCGCCAGAACGTTGAGAGCGTCTTCGAGCACTTCGAGACGCGGGTGGCGCCCGTGCTCGCCGGGTTGCGCGCACAGGTAATCCACAACGACGCCAACGGCAGCAATGTGCTTGTCGACCCAGACGATGCAACGCGAGTGGCGGGCGTACTGGATTTTGGCGATATGCTCCACGGTCCGCTGATAGTGGAGCTGGCGATGGCCTGCGACCTACCGGCGACGCGCGACGAGGACCCGATCGGGGTCATGACCCACATCGCCGCCGGCTTCGATTCGGTCGTACCGCTGGAGGAGTCAGAGCTTGACCTGCTCTATGACCTCGTGCTCACCCGCTGGGCCGTCACCGCCGCCATCATCGCTTGGCGGCGTGCAGAGACACCGGAGCAACCCGGCTATCTCCTGGACTACGAACAACCCTGTTGGGAGTCGTTGGCACGTGGGTTGAGCGTGGGTCGCGAAGCTGCACGGGCTCGGTTGCGCGATGCCTGCAAATTCCCACCCTATTGCCCAACCGAGCCCACAGCCACCGACGAAGACCAAACCGATGCGTTGGTCGAGCGGCGTCATCGTCTGCTTGGTAAGCATTTATCGCTTTTCTACACCCACCCGGTGCATGTCGAGAAGGGTATCGGGCCATGGTTGTACACACCCTCGGGACGGCGATTGCTCGATGCGTACAACAATGTCACCCAGGTTGGGCACTCGCACCCGCATGTGGCAAAAGCCATTGCCCGTCAGGCCGCCACGCTCAGCACCAACACGCGTTACCTCTACCGAGGTATCCTCGACTACACAGAACGCTTGGGTGGCACCCTACCCGAGCCGCTGTCCGCCTGCGTGCTGGTCAACTCGGGCAGCGAGGCAAACGATATCGCCTGGCGCATGGCCAAGTGGGTCACGCGGCGACGTGGTGGCATCGCCATGGAGCACGCATACCACGGCATCACGGATGCCGTGGTGGAGCTCTCACCCTACGATGTGGCCGAGCTTGGGCCGCACGTGCGCACGCTGATGAGTCCCGACCCCTACCGCGGTCCATTCCGCGGAGGCGAACCCGATTTGACCCAGCGTTATGCGGCGGACGCGGACCGTGCTATCGAAAGCTTGCGCGCGGCCGGCTTCGAGCCGGCGGCGTTCATCGTTGATACGTCTTTTTGCAGCAACGGTATGCCCGATGTGCCCAAAGGTTATCTTCAGGCCGTAACAAAAAAAGTCCACGACGCCGGCGGATTGTTTATCGCCGACGAGGTGCAGATGGGGTTTGGACGACCGGGCACGCACATGTGGGGGTTCGAGGCGCACGGGGCAATGCCGGACATCGTCACCATGGGTAAACCCGTCGGCAATGGCTACCCCTTGGGTGTGGTCGTCACGACGCCGGAGATCCTGGCGGAGTTTGGAGCTGCAACCGAGCTGTTTAGCACCTTTGGCGGTAACCCGGTAGCGTGCGCTGCGGGCTTAGCGGTGCTCGAGGTCATCGAACAAGAGGAGCTCATGGAGAATGCGCGTATCACCGGTGAGCGGCTGCGCAGCGGGATCAGGGGGCTTGGCGCCCGGCACGAGCTGGTCGGTGACGTGCGTGGCTATGGCCTCATCGCCGGTGTCGACCTCGTCCGCGACCGTGAGACCTTGGAGCCCGCACCGCAGGAGACGAAACGCGTATTGGATCTCATGTGCGAGAACGGTGTTTTGATTGGTCGCGAGGGGCCACACGGCAACGTGCTCAAGATCCGGCCCTCGTTGGTGTTCAAACCCGAACACGCGGACATGTTGCTCGAGGCGCTCGATAAGTCGCTCGAGCAGCTATGAGTACGGCGCAGCGACCGTGGCGCGTTTAGCTGCAAATGTGCCTATCGTCGACCGAACCGCGAACTCGGATGTAGCACCGGTTGCCGGGTCGCGGGGGTGATTGTCTGTAGCGCCAGCCCGGCCTTCAACGGCCGTCGATGCTCGCCAGCACATCGAGCATCCGCTGCCGAGCGAGCTTTACTGACTCGAGTGCCCCCGACATAAACACCCGTCCTGCCGCACCAATCATTTGCACGTCAACCAAGCTGACGCCCGGCGCGGCTTTTTCCGCTTCGTTGGCGGCAACCGCCGCGAACAGGGCAGGGCGCATCTCGGCCAGCACCAAGCTCTCGCCGGGCAGGATCATCGAGGCGTCCCGGTTGCGGTTGAGCAGTACCGCATGCTGGTCGCTCACCTCGCTGACAACATCGCTGTACAAGACTTCCGGCTTTAGCTGGTCAGCCGGTGTCGCGCCAATGCCGGCGAGAATGGCTTCCCCGGCCGCCGACACCATCTGCATGTCGTCGGCATGGACTTCCAGCAGACCGAACTGTCGCTCCACGTACAGTAGCCCGGGCTCTACGCCCGGCACGGACTTGGTCGCCAGATCCATGACCCGGTGGATCGCCAAGGCCGGTGCAATCTCCACGATCAACGAGTGCATCCCCCGCAGAGGGATATACCCGCGTGCGCGCATCGGCGTCGCCATGTAGGCCGCAAACTGAGGCTGCAGGTCCTCGATACAAAGATAAACCCGGAGCTGTGTCATGGCCGGTCACACCGCCGCGCAAACCTACGCGTGCGCATCATGCAAAGAAGCTGACAAACGCTTACTTGCCGAGGGCGAATTCCTTTGTGACATCGGCATGGGGCCGCGGAATGACATGGACCGAGACCACCTCACCGACGGCACCCGCCGCCTCGGCGCCTGCCTCGGTGGCAGCTTTTACCGCGCCCACGTCACCTTGGACGAGCACGGATACCAACCCGGCACCCACTTGCTCGCGCCCTACTATGGTCACGTTAGCGGCCTTGACCATGGCGTCGGCCGCGGCAAAGGCGGCCACATAGCCCTTTGTTTCAACAAATCCAATGGCGTTCTGCGACATACTCACCTCCTCGAATAATCCAATAGCTAGTGCCTGTCCCGCGTGTGCCGAAGCTCAGCGGTCTTCATCCAACGAACCGATGACCAAGGCGTCGACAACGACGCGCTCGCCGCTAAACCACGCCCGGGCAACCGACCCCTGTACCACGAGGACGCGCTCACCCTCGCCACAACCCAGCGTGTCGATGGCCACAATGCGCTCGCCGCTGCCGCCGTCGGGACCCGGCTCCAGATCGATCTCCAGCAGCGCGCCGGTGGGCAGCTCGTCCAAGCGCTTTGTCGCCCACACTCGCCCTACAACGATGCCAGTCTTCATTTGTCTTTCCTTATTACCCGTAATCGACTCGTACGCGCCTTGTCTCGCGCCAGCGGCGTGAGCACGGCTTTGCGTCCCAGCACCAGCGTCGCGCCTTGCTTCGCAAGCTCGCCGACTCTTGTCTCGCTGACCACCCCTTCGGCGATCTCGATCGTTGTCCCCTGCGTCGTCGTCCCGGAATGCGGCTGCGTCGCCGTCGCTGTCTCGCGTATGAGCTCGAGCTTGACCTTGCCCTCGAGCACCGCGGCTTGCGCCACCGGGTCCGGGCAGGTGATCAACACCGCGGCAAAGGAGCGCAAGTCCTCGTCGTTGGCGATGCGCACTTTCACGGTGCCGCCTCCTTGGCGTCGCGCGAGCGCGCTGATCTGGTCACCCAAGGCATTCGTCGTGCCCGCGGCGGCCGGCGTGCCGTGGGTCTTTAGTTTTGCGATCTCGGGGAGCAGCTCGCGGATAATCGAGCGTACGATGCCCCTAAACTCTTCGGCTGTCTCGCGCGTACCCAAGTGTCTAGCTCCGGTTTAGCAAGGCGTCTTCCGCCGCGATGGCGGCCGCCCGTATGTCCGATTCCGGGCCGCTCAGATAAAGACGACCCGCGGCTCCCATCATGCGGCAGTCCACCAGCTTGACGTCGGCCGTTTTCTCCGCCTCGTTCGCGGCCAGCACCGAGTAGGCGGCGGGTCGACACTCGAGCACGAACAGCGATTCACCCGCCAAAGCCATCGAGCCCAGCTTGTTGCGGTTGATCAGAAACGCGTGGTAGTCGTCGAGCTTCTTGACCACTTTCGATGCCAGTATCTCCGGTTTCATCGCATCGGCTTTCTCGGCATCAAGCGCCGCCAAGATGGCGGAACCCGCCGCTTTCACATCGGCGGTCGAGTACGAGTGCAGCTCCAAATAGCCAAACTGACGCTCCACGGCCAGGACCCCGGGCTTTACATCGACGTGCTTCAACGCGACATCGGTGAGCGCCTCGATGTCCAGACCGGGGGCGACCTCGATCACCAGCGCCGCCATGTTGCTCCGCGGCAGACAGCCGCGCATAAACGTGCCCAAATAGCACATCGTCTTTGGCTGTAGCTGGTCGATAAAGATGTAAGAACGTATGGTCGCCATGTGACACGCCGGTGTTCCTATATCTTGAGCCCGGTGATTGCGTCACGCAGCTCTTCGATGATGATTCGCCTGATCTCCTCGCGTAGCTCGGCGACGGCCGGCTCCTCCGGTGTCAGCGTGTCGCCGCCCGTACCCGCTGCGTGCTCTACGTCGTGCGTCGATAAGGACGCGAAGGACTGCGCATCAAAGTCGGACTGTTTGTCAAAGGCGATCTTTGTCCAATTGACCAGGTGTTGTGGCTGCAGGTTTTCGGCGACGGCGCTGCGGCCAAAGAAACCCGTGCCAACGGTCATGGTCGGCGCAAGGTGCGTGTCAAAGCCGGCCGCGCCCGTGCTGCACGGGCTGTTGACGGCGACCCGCAACACATTGACAGCCGCTCCGAAGCGCAGGATGACCTCGGCGTCCCGGGCGTGTAGCGCGGCCGAATGACCCGCGCCGCCGTAGCGCAGCATGCTTTGCGATGCTTGGATACCGGCCCGCCACCCCGACACCTCGAAGTAGCCAAGCACCGGACAGAGCTTCTCCCGGCTCAGCGGGTAGTCATCGCCGATTCGTTCCAGCGGCACGACCAGCACGCGCGTACGGGGCGCCACCTTGATCTCGGCCGCCTTCGCAATCTCGGCCGCGCCCTTGCCGATCAAACCGGTGTTGAAGCTACCCAAGGGGAACAACGCATGCTCCAGCCGCTCACGCTCCGCCGCCGTGCAAAAATGACAGCCCTGCTTTTGCAACGCCTTCTTAAGACGCTCGGCGATGTCCTTGTGCGCGATAATGGCCGATTCATTGGTGCACAAGATGCTGTTGTCAAAAGACTTGCTGTCGGCCAAACATTTGGCCGCGCGCGCCGCATCCGCCGACGCGTCCACGTAAGCCGGCGCGTTACCAGGGCCGACGCCAAGCGCCGGGGTGCCCGAGCTGTAGGCGGCTCTCACCATGGGTGTGCCGCCGGTGGCGAGAATCACACCGGTTTTGGGAGACCCCATGATGTGGCTGATGACATCGAGGTCGACTCCGGGCAGCACCTGGATGACGCCCTTTGGCGCCCCTGCCCGCTCAGCCGCTTCGGCCAAGGTGTGAGCCGCGTCAATGCAACACTCCCGCGCGGCTGGGTGGGGACCGACGATGATGGAGTTTCGCGTCAACAAGCACAGGATGATCTTGAAGAAAACCGTCGCCACAGGGTTGGTTGATGGGGCGAGCGCAAACACGGCACCGGCGGGTTTTGGCACCGCAACGGTCTTGCTGACCTCATCGACCCGGTGGCTGATGAAGTCCTCGTCTTTGTAGTAGTCGAAGATGCCCCTGGAGCACAGACGGTTCTTTATGACCTTGTGCTCGACGACCCCAAAACCCGTTTCCCGATGGGCCCACTCGGCGTAATACTCGGCTTTGGCAGCACCTGCGTCGGCCGCAGCCCGGGCAATCTCGAGCGCGATAGCGCGTGTGCAGATCGCATACTCCGAGGCCGCCCAGTTGGCCAGGTCCAGCATCTGGTCCGCGCGGTACTTGGATATTTGCTCTTTGGCGGGGCCGGTTTTGCTCACCCGATCTCCGTAGCGCAACGACGTAGTCGTGGAGACCATATTTTATCGTCGTGCGCAGGCACTCCCGCTTGACACCTGGACAGGGCGTTTTGACTTCTGGTGTTAGGCGTCCTTTGTTTGGTCTCGCGCGTGCAGGATGACGGTGGCGACGTAGAAGACCAGGACCAGGATGGCGGCCCCGCCCATCGTCAATGAGCCGAGCGTGGGGACGATGGGCGTATAGCCGGAGACCATCTTGGCGTATAGCCACTCGGGGATGGTCTGGTCGGCCCCGGTCGAGAACAGCGACAGGGGAAAGTTGCCCCACGAGAGCAGAAAGGCGAACAGTGCTCCCGAGATGATCCCGGGCGCCAGAATGGGCAAGGTTACCTCCCTCAAAACCTGCCAGCGGGTCGCGCCCATATCAATAGCGGCCTCCTCGAGCGCGGGGTCAAAGCTGTACGTCTGTATGGACATGATCAGTGTCACAATCGGGACAATCCAGATCATGTGCGCAAATACGGCGGTCAGCCAGCTCGTGGTGACACCCATAGCGGAGAACCACAGCAACAACGCCAGACCAAGCACGGCTTGCGGAAAAAAGACCGGCAACAACACCAGCTTTTGGTAGAGCTTGCGGCCGCGCCAATCATAGCGGGCGAAGGCAAGCGAACCACAAAACCCCAGCAAGACAGAAAAGAGCGTCACCAGCAGCGCGACGCTGAGCGAGGTGCTAAACAGGTCCCGGACCGAAAGCGATTCAAAAGCCTTCTGGTACCAACGGGTATCCCACTCCTTGATCGGAAAGCTGAAGTAGCGTTTCTTGGAGAACGATGCGAGGACCACCGCCACCATCGGCACATACAAGAACAGCAGGATGCACCCTGTCCAAACCGCGATGAGAAGCTTCGCGCCGCGCATGGATCAGCGTCTGCCTATGATCCGGTCGAGGTCGATGCGCCGAAACAAGAAGAACACCAGCGCACCGGAGAACGCGATCAAGAGCACCGAGAGCACCGACCCCTTGGGCCAGTTCTGGGCAAAGGTAAAGGCGGACTCGATGTCGTCTGCGATCATGATGATCGCCTGGCCGCCCAGGATCTTGGATTCGGCCAGCGAACCCAGCACCAAGATAAAGGTCAACATCGAACCTATGAGCACGCCTGGCATCGCAAGCGGTAGCTCGACCTCCCAGAAGATCTGCAGCCGGCCCGCGCCAAGGTCGGCCGCCGCCTCCTTGAGCGCATCGGGCACCATCGACAGTCCGATGACCAGCGGGAACAACATGAAGGGCAGGTATACGTAGACCTGCCCAAGCACGATGGCGGGCACCGAATAGAGCAGGCTCGGCACGCCGGTGCCAAACAGACTCTTTAGAGTGCCGTCCAGGATCCCGTTCTTGAGCAACACCAGCACCCACCCGAACAGGCGGATGTTCTCCGAGACCAGCAGCGAGATGACGACCAGAATGGTGACGAGATTTGCCCACTTGCCAAACAGCTTGGACATCCCGTATGCGATGGGATAGCAAATGATGAGCAGCAGCACCACCGTGATTGCCGCCAAGCTCAACGACCAGGCGAAGGACACGTAGTAGCTGTCGGTCACCACCGAGACGTAATTCGCCAGGGTGGGCGCCTGGTTCAGGTTAAAGGTGTTTGGCGGCATAAAGCTGTAGCCGATCACCAGAACCAGTGGCCCGACAAAACCGATGAGCAGAAAGACGATGACGGGAAGTGCGAACAACGCCCCGGGTTGACGGAACCATCCGCGTGCTGTAACCGGTTTATCGGGTGCGTTCGACATCGGGTCTCAATCCGACACGAGGATGGAATCTTCCGGGCGCCACCCGATAAGGACCTCGGCACCGAGTTCGCGTTCAAAGGGCTCGTCTTGTAGCTGCTCCACAAGCCAGTGATATCCGTCCGAGGCGCCACGCACCTGGAATTGCAACCGCGAGCCAAGCGCATAGTCGTTAAACAGCGTGCCCGCGACCCGGTTTGGTAGCGACTCGGCTGCGCGACCGAGCTTGAGCACCTCGGGGCGAATGATCAAAAAACCACTCTCGAATCCATCGAGGTTTCGGTTGACCACATACTCTTGTCCATCGCTGAGCGAACGCACGCGGTCGCTGCTACAACGAACGACGTCTCGCGTGTTGACCTCACCCATGAACTGAGCAACAAACTTGTCGATGGGTTGGTTGTAAATCTCGTTTGGGCTGCCGATCTGCACCATCCGCCCGACGTTCATGATGCCGATGCGGTCGCTCATCACCATCGCTTCTTCCAGCGAGTGTGTGATGTAGACAAAGGTCTTCCCGGTCTCGCGGTGGATGTCCTTGAGCTCCTTCTCGAGCGTTTTGCGTAGCCGGAAATCCAACGCGGAAAGCGGCTCATCGAAAAACAGTATCTCTGGGTTGAAGGCGAGCGCCCGCGCCAACGCGATCCGCTGGCGCTCACCGCCCGAGCACTGGTTGACGGACTTGCCGTAATAGTCGAGCGGTAAGCGCAGTTGACTCAGCAGCTCCTCGGCACGTGCGCGCCGCTGCGCACGGGCCACGCCGGCAATCTTCAGGGGAAACTCGATGTTCTGCCCGACCGACCTGTGCGGGAAGAGCGCAAGCGATTGAAACACCATACAGGTGGGTCGCTTGTTCGCGGGGACGTCGTTCAAGCGTTCTCCACGCAACAAGATATCGCCGCTGGTCGGGTTGTCCATCCCGACCAGCATGCGAATCATCGTCGTCTTACCGCTCCCCGAGGGACCGACGATCGTAAAGAACTCGCCTTCGGCTATATCCAGCGTAATGTTGTCGACGGCGACAAAGTCGCCAAACCTTTTTACGATGCCGCGTAGCTGAAGGATCGGGGAAGATCCCGGTTTTCCCATCCGCCCTCCAAGCGCGAAACAAGACGACACACTGGGCCGCCCAAGGTCAGGTTTCCCGCTCTCTCTTTGCCGCGGAGTAAAGCTCGTACATGGCACCGTAGTCGGGGTTTATGTCGTAGTCCGTCGAACGGGCCATTTCCTCTTGCAAGGAGTCCCACTGGATGGCGTCGAGCTCTTCCTTATCGAATTCGGCCAACACCTTGTCATAACCCATTTGCGTCACGGGGTTGTAGGTGCCCTCTGCAAAGGCCACGCGCTTGGAGATGTCCGGGCGCTGTACGTAAGCGAGAAACTCTTCGGCGAGAGGGGAGGGGTTGGGGTTGTTTACGACCGAGGTCAGCTCGATCCAAACGATCCCACCCTTGCCGTCCATGGGGCCCGAGCGTGGTGTAATTCCGCGTACATTGCGATTTCCGTCATAGCGCGCCGGCGAAGCCGTATAGGTGCCCCCGGTGAAATATGCGTCGATCTCCCCGTTGATCAGGGCGAGGTTCATCTGCACGAGATCGTCGCTAAGGATCTTCGCCCCGTTGAACACTTGTCTGGCGACCTTGGCGAAGGCGTCCACCTCCTCTTTGCTGTGTGGCTTGAATGGGTGGACATCGGCGGCGATACACATATGGTAGATGTTCCAGTTGTCATAGGTGAGCACGCCGTAACGACCTTTCATCTTCGGGTCGAGGAACAGCTTGAAACCTTGGTCTTCCGCCATGTCGCGCGAGATCTTGTCGGTATTGACGACAAAGGAAAACGGGCCAAAGCGCTGCGTCATACCAAGCAGGTGCTTCCCGGTCTTGTCCATCGCCCAGGGGTAGGGTGGATGAAACTCCGGCATCATTCTCTGGAAATAGGGCTCAAAGCGTTCCCGGGGGATCTCCCGGATCAGCTTTTCCGGCCACATCATTTCTCGGGCCCAGGGGTTGTTGACGTTGATCAAGTCCCAGATTTTGGTCTCTCCGGCGCGCAGCCGGTTGACCGCATCGGGGTCCGAGGTGAGGCCTTCCGCCCGGACCGTCGCCGCAAACTCCTTGCGAAAGGGGTCGAGGACGTCGTCCGAATTGTAGCCTTCCCAACAGTAGATATTGAGCTCTTTCTCACGCGCCGCCTGTGCGGGCCGCAGACCGTTGCCGGCCAGCGCGAACGCAAGCGCGGTCGCGCTACCCGCTTGGAGAAAATTTCGTCGTTTGATTTTTGCCATGCCCACCTCCCCAGTGGTCTTGTAGTGCTTGCTTGTGCAGTGCTTACATCTTCACCAAAGTGCGTCGGTGACGCAAATCCAGCAAATCCCCAGATAATCATGAACAGTCGTCTTGGTGTCTTCTTGACTCAGGGCGGCAAACGCTTGACATCAGCACCAGGCGTCATCAGGCTAGGAAATCCAGCTCCATTGAGAAAGCACCGGTAGAGGCGCCCTTGGCTGGATATCAGACGTTTGGCACGGAGGAGTCCGGCGTTCTCGCTACCGCGGGGACCGGCGCCGCGCGATTTTTCGGTGCGCGCGGCGGCGATATCGACCGCATCTTCGGCCGCGTCGGGGTCGACCCGGACTCCCTGAGCGACCCGACTCTTTCCATCAGTCTCAGGTCCTATTGCGCGCTATTTGAGACCGCGGCGCAAGCCATGCAAGAAGACAACATCGGGCTGTGGTTCGGCCAGCAGTTCAAACCGATGGATCTCGGCCTGATCGGGTACATCGCCGTGTACTCGGCGAGCATGCAGAGCGCGCTCGAGAATTTCATCCGGCTGTTTCCCTTCCATCAACAAAACACCCGTATGGCCCTTGGCGAGCACCACGGTTTGCTCAGCTTGGAGTACCGTATCGACGACGGGAACATCGTCAACCGGCGCCAGGACGCCGAGCTTTCATTAGGCATGTTTGCGAACATTTTTCGTCACTGCTACGGGTCCGGCTGGCGTCCCGAGGAGGTCTTGTTCGAGCATCCACAGCCGGCGGGGTGGTCCGACCATGAGAAGGCTTTCGACGCGCCCGTATTCTTTGGTCAGCACACCAACGCGCTCCTTTTCAGACCGCAGGGTCTGGAGCGGCGCATGCCCACCAGCGACCCCAGCCTGCTCACCTTGCTGCAACGCTGTATCACGACCTTAGGCGTACAACCCGCCGGTCCAAAGCACGAGTCCGAACGCCTGAAGGCTTATCTGCTTGGCGCGCTGCCAAACGGTTGCCCTACCTTGGAAGCGGCGGCGGACGCGCTGGGTCTATCGACATGGAAGCTGCAGCGGCGTCTCGCCGAGGTCGGCCAAAGCTTCAAGGATCTGATCGAGGACACGCGCCGCAAGCTGGCGGTGACCTATTTGGAGCAGCCACATTTGCCGCTCACAGAGATCGCGTTTTTGCTTGGCTATTCCGAGCTCAGCGCTTTTAGCCGTGCCTTCCACCGTTGGACCGGAATCTCGCCCAGCGCGTATCGTCAACGACGCGCGCGCCCCCCACCATAAAAGGGTCAAAAGTCAAAAGGGGTCAAGTCTTCACTTTATACAACTCGCGCCCACCGCGACGTGCGCGTCCCAACCAGCGCTGCTCGCCGGTGGCAGACGAAGTCGAACCCCTTTTATCCATCGCCGGGCGCACCGTGTCTGCGGCGCGCGGCCCGCACCGTCGACACAAAATTCTCGATAAGCCGCGACCCCGCGTCGCCGTCGTCGTAGGCATCGCAGAGCTCAGGGTGGGTGGGTGCCCAGGATGCACGCAAGGTCTCGACGGTCGCCTCCGGGTGGAACTGCGTTGAGAACCAGCCCTTGCCGAAGTCCAATGCGGCGACCGGCAGGTAGTCGGAGTAGGCGAGCAGCTCGGCTCCCGCGGGGACCGTGGAGACGTGCTCGTAGTTTGCAAAATGAAAGCGTCGCGGCGCGCTTATGCCTTCAAACAACGCTGACCTAGAGCCTGCTTCGGTGAGATGTACCTCGATGGTCCCTGCGACCGGCGGCACATCGACCGGCACCACGGGTGCACCAAAGTAGAGGCACAGCAGCTGGTGTCCGCCACAAATCCCCAGCAGCGGCCTCTTGGCGTCGCGAACATCCTCAAACCACGCCAACAGCTCCTTTTGCCACGCGTAGTTGTCGTGCACCGAATTGTAGCTGCCGCCGAGCACGAACAGCTCCGCGCTGGCGGGGTCCGGGATCGCGTCCCCGGCGCTGATCAGCCGGGAGAAAATCACCACCCCCTCCAGATGCGAGAAGTCTCGTTCGAACCAGGCGCCGTCGTTATCGCCATCAGGCAAATGACCATAGACGGACGGGTCATAGGTGCCCGGCTCACCGAGGATGGAAAGGTAACAAAGTCGCAAAGGGGTCAAATCTTCACTTTATACATTTCGCACGCCGACACGGACACACGAGCGACAACTCGCATGGCTTGTCAAGACGCAGCCTAAATCGGACGCATTCGTCCATCAACTCTGGGGTAGTTGTATAAAGTTAAGACTTGACCCCTAAGCGGCGACCCCTAAGCGGCGCGGTCGTCGTCGCCTTTGAACTGGATGAGCCCGGTCGCCTTGCGCGCTTCGATGGCGGCTTGGCCGATGGCGATGTCGACGCGGCTCAGTACGTCGTCGACTAGCATACGGTCGCACAGAATTCCGGGTTTGAACTGGAGAACACGTGGGTCCAGGGTCGAGAAAATTGCCCACACACCGTTTTCATAGAGCGCGCGCATCACATACAAGGCACCCTCGGGGTGGTCGAACTCCAGACCCATGACCAGACCACGTTGCCGGATCCCGATAAAGAAATCGGCATGCGCCTGTTTTATGGCCTCCAGGCCTTGGCGCATGCGCTTGGAGATGTAGTCCACCAGCTGCTGCACCTCGGGACGCTGGGCAATCTCCAACACCTTGAGCGCGGCGATACACCCGAGCTCGGCACCGCCAAAGGAGGATATGTGACCAAAGCCGTCCTGCCTTAGCCAGGCCGCGGCCCGCTCGTTTGCCACGACCGCAGCGATGGGGTAGATGCCACCCGAGAGCCCCTTACCGGTCACCAGAATATCGGGCACGATGCCATGGTTCTCGACGCACCACATCTTGCCCGTTCGCATCAGGCCGGTCTGCACCTCGTCGGCGATGTACAAGGTGTTGTAGCGGGTGCACCACTCGCGTATCGATTCCAGGTAACCCGGTTTTGGCAGGGGGAAGCCATACGTGGCCGGGATGGTCTCGATGATAACGCAGGCCGCATCCCCTTGGCTGATTGCCGCCTCCATGGCGTCGAAGTCGTTGAACGGGAGCTGGACGATCTCCTCGGGCCCGCCCTCGCTCAGGAAAAGCTTCGAGAAACGCGGGTCACCGACCTTGACTGCCAACCCTGTATGCCCATGATAACAGCGTTGGATACAGATGAGCTTCTTACGCTGCGTGGCGTGGCGCGCGGTCTTCAATGCAATGTCGATCGCTTCGCCACCGCCGCTTGCGAAGATACTGTACTGCAGACCTTCGGGCGTTACCCTGGCAAGCTCCTCGGCAAGCGCGGTGCGCATCAGCGACGGGAAGTGATGGTTGCCGATGTCAAAATGCTGCATGCCCTCGTTGACCGCGGCGATGACCTCGGGATTGCGGTGACCGACGTTGTAGGTCCCGCCGTTCAGGTGCAGGTCGATGAGCCGCCGCCCGTCCATGTCCCACAGGTAGTACATCTCTCGGCGGTCGATCACCAGATCGACGCCAAACCGCTGCCAGTCTTCGGTCTTGCCGGGGTTCCAAAACTCTTTGGACCGCTCGAGAAACGCTTGCTTTGCTTCGCTCATGACACCGTGTTCCAGCTAAGAGGTTCTTCGCCGAGTCAGGCAAACCTTGCCAGATAGTCTTCGGCCAGGTCGCAGCTCACGGCGGTGTACTCGGCACCCATCTCCTGCGCGAGCTCGGTCTCCGAGTGCGAGCCAATCCACGCAACCAGAAGCATGCGGCGCAGCATGATAAAGGTTGGGATCTCTTTCTCTTCTTCGGGCGTAACCGGACGCACCCGCCGGTAACCCTCGAGCCAAGCATCGACGAGCTCGGGGACATCGGGTCGGTCCTCGATAAAGCTCAGCGCCGTGGCGAGGTCGTACAAGAACCAGGAGAAGCCACAATCGTCGAAGTCGATGACGCGTGTGTCCCCCTCGTGGACCAGCAGGTTGGCCAAGCGCATATCGCAGTGGACCAGACCAAAGCGGTCCGCGCCCGTGCCGAAGGCGGCCAAGCGCCTGCCCAGGGTGGCGACCAGACGACCGAGCACCTTCCTGCGCTCCGGGGTCATCGCCTGACCGTCGTACCAATTGCCCCAATGCGGCGTCTCCCCGAGCGAGGTCTCGAAGTCCCAGCGAAAACGCTCGAAGCCCGCGGGCAGGGCCCAGCCCAGCACGTGCTCGTGCATGCGCGCGGTGACTTGGCCAAGATTGGGAAATGCCGCGAGGAGGCGGTCCTCGCTTGGCTCCTCGCCCTCGAGGAACTCGAAGAAGACACAACTCCGGCCATGCGGAAGCAGGTCGGTGCTTACCTGATGTACCCGTGACCCATCCGGACCCGGGATGATCCTCGGCGTGTGCACGCCCGCGTCCACGCGCAACGCCTCCGTCCACGCAAGCTCGGACTCGATGGCATTAGGCGTGTGATATCCTGTACGATGGACCCTTAATATCAGTGGGTTAGAATCTTTTTCTACAGTAACTAAGTAAGTGCTATTTTCCGAGTGATTTAGCAACCTCAGTGAAAACCCGCCCGTCGGGACGACGATACGGGCCGCCTTTGCCGCCACACCCTCGAGGCGGCGCAGCAGCTCCGTTTGACCGAGACCGTCGGTGGGGTCGACCGTTACCGTCATGGGGGCTCCTCTTAGGTCACCATCCCTCTTATCGCCGCCATAGTATCCCGCCACTTCCCCCAGCTTACTTGACTGTACGCCTATGTCCTTTGACAGCAGCTTGCGCCCGGCGCTTGCGGATGCCTGGTATTGAGGCACCCGTGTTGTGACGCGTCGTTCTATCAGCCCTGGGTCGACCTCTTTGCGCAGTGGGGCTACGTCACGCCGCGTCTTACACGCTGCCAGCTACTCGATGACTGGCCACAGCCGAAAAACAGGCAATAAAAGCAGATAGATGCGGTAACAGTTGACCAAAGGACCTGAAATCTTGTTCAGATTCCGGCAGACTATGATGTCTGCGCATATACAGATGACCCTGCCACACAGAGCTTCACGTGTAGGGAGGCATCAACAAAAAGGTGAAGACAGAGGCCCCGCACCGTCGGGGCCTCTGCTTTTCAGCCCTGGCCAGATGAAACTCCAAGTGCGTTTGCGCGTCAAAAACCGGGTCGGGGCGCCAGCCCGCTAACGTCGCGGGGTGAGGATACACTTAGGCCAATGAAGAAGAGGGGCCGGCTGATACTTCGTTGTCTCGCGACCGTTGTCGTGGGGGCCTTTTTCGCGCTCCTTGGGCTGGCTTGGAGCGTGAGCTCCATCGGCAAACATGTTCACAGCTGTCTGGACCAGTGCGCATCCTCTAGCGTTGACACCGGTGGGGCTGGGTTCAAAGTCATCAGCCTCAATCTCTTCCACGGCTACCCACGCTTCGAGAACGTACGGGGCCGCCTGGATTTGGTCGCGCAACGGCTGCGTGGGGAGCAGCCGGATTTTGTGCTCTTACAGGAAGTCCCCTGGCGCAGCGACGTCGGCTGGGCCGCGGAGTACTTGAGCGAGCGCACGGCGCTCAACTACGTATACCTGCGTGGCAACGGCAACCGGCGTAGTATCCGCTTCGAGGAGGGACTGGCAATTCTGAGTCGTCACCCCTTGCACGACCACCACTTCACCGAGCTCAAACCGCGTGACTGGGTGCTCGAGCACCGTATCGCACTTGCCGTCACGGCACACACACCCGCGGGCCCGGTACAGCTCGTCACCGCGCATTTAACCCGATTGAACACGCGCAACAATGCAAAGCAAGCCGCCTCGCTTGAGGCGTTTATCGCCGGACTGGCGCCTCATCCGACCATTCTTGCGGGTGATTTCAACGCGCTCGAGGATTCGCCCCAGATCCGCGAGATCTCGAAGACTTGGACGGACGCATTCCGCCATGTCCACAAACGTACGCGAGCCGCGACCTGTTGCCTCTCCCCAAGCGAGCTCAAAGAACGTAATGCCAGCACCTTCTTTGCGCGTGTGGACTACATCTTCTTGAAGGACCAAGGCGCAAGACGCTGGAGAGTTGACGATGCGAGACTTATCTTTGACCGTGCATTCCAGACCCAAGACGGTTATCAATGGGTGTCGAACCACCTCGGCGTCCTGGCGGAAGTCGCTCTCGCCACCGAGACCCCGCAGTTGCACGACAAGCGGCATGCGTCGCTTGCTGCTTCAGGCGCACTGAAATGAAAGCCGCGACCGAACGTTTTTCCGACCGCGTAGCGAATTACGCAAAATACCGCCCGGGCTACCCCGCCGAGCTGGTCGTCTTGTTACGCGAGACGGGTGTCCTGAGTCCTGCATCCGTCGTTGCGGATATCGGGTCGGGCACCGGTCTTTTGACCCGGCTGTTCTTAGAGCACGGCCATCAGGTCTTCGCTGTCGAGCCAAACGATGACATGCGGGCAGCGGGCGAGCAGGCGCTGTGTGAACGGCCAAATTTTCAGAGCGTTGCTGGACGCGCCGAGCACACCACGCTGGCGTCGGGGTCGGTCGACATGGTCACGGCAGGTCAGGCGTTTCACTGGTTCGATAGAGCAAAGGCGCGCCGCGAGTTCGCGCGCATCCTGCGCCCGCCCGCGTGGGTGGTCTTGGTGTGGAACGAGCGTGAGACGGGGTCACCGTTCCTCGAGGGCTACGAATCGCTGCTGCGCACCCACGCGTCCGAGTATCTCGCGCTCGGCGGTTGTCATATGGACCCAAAGCACATCGAGACCTTCTTCGCGCCCGCAAGCTTCGAGAAATGCAGCTTTGCCAATTCCCAATCGATGGACCGAGCCGGTCTGCGCGGACGGCTATTGTCCTCGTCCTACGCGCCGCTTGCACATGAGCCGGGACACGCTCCCATGATGCGCGAGTTGGATGAGCTGTTTCGGCGCCACGCCGAGCGTGGCACCGTCGAGCTCATGTACCAGACCAGGGTGTATTTCGGTCGACTTGCATGACCGCTAGCGCTGGGCTTCGGTTTCGCGCGACGCGGGGGCAAGCTGCTCGAAGACCGTACTCAGCCCCGGTTTGTTGCGCTTGATCTCTTCGATGGTCAAGCCGCGCAGCTCGTGAGGGAATACGAGCCAGCTATCTGCCTTGTGTACGTAATAATCGGGCACCCGCTTGGTGCGGTTGTTACTCGGCTTGTAGTAGGCCGTCGCAATGCGTACATCCGCCGGCGTGTTTCTGCGGCACGAGCGCTCAAGCTCGTCAATGATCGCCTCGATGCTGAGTCCGCTGTCGTAAACGTCGTCCACGATCAGCAGCTTGTCGCAGTGGTTGATGTTCTTGACCACGTAGTTCAAGCCGTGCACGCGTACCCGCGCGGCATGTTGGTTGATACCCGTATAGTACGAAGTGCGTATAGCGATGTGGTCGGTCTCGAACCCGAAGTAATCGAGCAGCTCTTGCACGGCGATACCCACAGGGGTGCCGCCGCGCCACACACCGACAATGAAATTGGGTACAAAACCGCTTTGGATTATTTGCGCCCCAAGCTCGAAGGCATCTTCCAGAAGCTGCTGAGCGCTGATGTATTTCTTGTTGAGCATTCAAACAACCGGTGGACATGGACAAGGGGCGCCGTCGGTGCGATGCGACCCGCCCGACTACGCGTCGCTCATCGCTCGTGCCGCACGGTCCGACCAGGCGATACCAATCTCTTCAGCCTCGAGCGGGTTACCATCGCGGGCCACGAACTCCACGGTGGTGCCAACAGACTTCTCTGCCTTTAGCTCTTCAGTCGTAAAAAAATCTATAGATTCCTGCGTGTACCGCGCGTAGGTCCCCGCTTGGACGCTGTACCAGCGCGCAATGGGGCGGGGAGGGTCACCCACAAACTCGGTTGCCAAGTATTCGATGCCCATGCTCAGACCTCCTCATCTGTCCTTGCCGGCAGAAAACCGACACGACCCTCCCAACGGAGTCGAGTGTCTCTAAACCGCGCTTTTGTTTGAAAACTACCAGGGCGGCACACGTTGAGCAACTGAAACGCCGCCGCTGCCGGCGCCGCGACCATTGCACGAAGGTCAACGACGCCCCCGGAGTCTGGAAAGCGACACGGCAAAAGGCCAAACTACGCGCTCGCTACGAGGAGCCTGGACTGCGGTGCCCGACGTATGGGTCCACAAAATGAACGAACGCACTGCGCCAAATCCGAACGAGCAGCGGCTCGCAAACCTCAAGGTTTGTTAAAGTCCCGTCACATCGTGTTTGTCGGTGGCAAGCAGTCACGCGGGCGTGGATAAGCTTCGACCCGCCCCGACCACGCGCAGGCCATTTAGGTGTAGCCGTAGCGCTTCGCGACGACGCCCGCGACCGACATGATTTCGGTTTGCGCGTCGGCGCTGACGTCATCCCGCCAGCGTGTGTCCTCACGTATGTCCCCGTCGAAGGAGAAGACCATCGCATTCCCAAGCAGGTGATGTTTCTCGGGCCATCGCGGTGCCTGGATCAGATCTTCAGGGTCCAGAGCCAGGAACCGAAGCATGCGCTGCACCTCGTGCTCGGGCGACGTGCACAAGTCTTCGTGGCGCACACACAAATACTCGATGCGGGCGCGGTCTTTGACGAGCCAGCGTACGCTTTGGTGGTAGCTCGTCCACATCCGCCCGATACGCACCGGTGTCGGTGGAACGTCGAAGTACTTCCGATAAGAAGCCAAGAACGCGCGCGGGTCTCGGGTGAGATGGATGACCCGAGCACGGCTTGGCTTTAGCAACGCGTAGAGGGCAAGAAAACGGGTGATGCTCTTGGTCCCGTCGACAAACATGGTCGTGCCCTGACGCGCACAAACCCACGCGCTAAAGCGGCTCGTCGTCTCCGCGAAGCTGCGCGCAGCGCTTGGGCGCCACTGCCAAGCCCAAGCGCCGAGTGCGAGCGACGCGCCGGCACTCAAGCGGTTCGCGGCCGTGTTCATCCTACGACCGGCCAAGAGCCGCGGTGTAAGCGGGAGCAGCGAAGACTCGTTGACAAAACGGTCCGCATCCAGGTCCTCGGCCAGAGACGTCCAGAACTCGCATTTGTCGATGCGCTGCCCACAGGCGCACACATGCCACAAGGTGTCACGGCCCGGGAGCGTATCACCCAGGTGGGAGACACGAGAATGATTGTTGAGCAGCAACGCGAGCAGCGTCGCCCCGTGATACGAGGGACACAGGACAACGTTTAATGCATCGGTCATGTCACACCCGAACCGGCCCGTGCACGCGCGACCTCTAGCGATGGGGTCTCGTAGGGGATGACCGCGTTGTCGGCCGTGTCCCCGGTGAGATGCAGCGGGTGCGGAAGCTCGAAGGGCTGTGCGGCCCAGAGGAATATCGGCGTCGTGGGACCGGGGAGGAAGCGGTTTTGCTTGAGCGCTTGTCCGAGCACCCTGCAGCTCGCACGAGCGCGAATTTCCATCGGCCTGTACTCGAGCAAGCGCTCGACCAAGACGGAAACCATCCAGCGGTATATCTCGATCTGGGGTTGGGGGGTGAATATGTCGACCACCGCTGCCTCGAGTCCGTGTGTGGTGGCATAGACACGCCCAAGCGCCCAGCCGATGACGGCGCGCTCGCGTCGATACTCGAGCAGCACAAAGCGTCCCGCTCCCGGCGCGCCGCTGCTCAGCCACGCGTGCCAGTTCGGGTCCGGGACCGGCACGGCCGCGTAGCCAAGCGGCCCGTCGTAGAGCGCCAGCGTCTCATCATCGAGGCGGTCTACGGTTTGCACCGACGCCGCAAAAGGCGGTGAGTGGCGTTGTGGGCGGCACCAAACACGCGTTAGCAAACCTGCGGCGGCATGCGCCAAGAAGCGTGGCAAGCGTACGCCTTGTTCAATCCTCGGCGTCAAGGCTCTGCTCGAGAGCGGCAATACATAGCTGCGTGTAACGCCGGACACGCGCCAGCCAAGACGCGGCAAAAAGCGCCGCGTGTAGTCCGTACCCCCGACGATGATCATGGGTTCTGGATGGGTCATCAAGCTGCGCATGACACGCACGCCCGTGCCGGAGTCAATGAGCTCCGGGCGCACGTACCAATCGAAGGGTTCGAGCAGTGTCGTGCGTTGGCCGCCGACAACATAGTCGCGCTTCACAGCCCACAGCGTCGCCACGCAGCACGTGCCGCGTAGCGCGACGAGCCCCGTCTGCTTTGGACACTCGAGATAGCGCCACGTGAAATAGTCGCTTGATTCGGGGCGTTCCCAGAGTTGTTTGCTAAAGTCACTGAGCGCCGGCAAGTGCTCGGCGGCGAAGGGAACGAGTGCGCTCGTCAAAAATTATCCCCCGGCTGAGCCCCTGCAAACCAAGAAACACCTCGTGCTTTGGCGGCGACCCCAACGCCCATCCACACCTGGAGGTTAGCGTACCCCAGGGTTTGAATCTAACCTTATCGCTCGGGCATGGAGTTGACGCGGATCCGGCCGCTCGCCAAACTCGTCCATCGGACTGGTCGGATCCCGCATGTGCAAGAAGACAAAGACGCTGCGACCGGCACGCTGGTCGATCGCTCGAGGGTCGCGCCACGAGCCAACGCTGACGCGCATACCCCGCATGGCGCACCTACGAGCAAACCGGGGGCGTGGTCGTGGACCTTGCTGGTGTTTGGCGGTGGCATCTGGGGGGTCACCTTTTCGCTTGCCAAGCTCGCGACGGCGGCTGGGGCGCACCCCTTCGGCATAACCCTGTGGCAGGGGATGCTTGGCGGTGTATTGCTGCTTGGATTTACCATGGCCCGGCGCCGGTCCTTGGTGCTGAGCCGTCCGTTCCTGACCTTCTATCTCGTGTGTGGGCTGTTGGGCACGGCCATCCCGAGCACGCTGTTCTTTTATGCGGCAGAACAGATCCCCGCCGGGATTTTGTCCATCTGTTTGGCCGCGATGCCCATACTGACATTCGCCGCGGCGCTGGCGTTCAGGCTCGATGTATTCGCGCCGGCGCGCGGCGTGGGTATCGGCTTGGGCTTGTTGTCCGTGGTGCTGCTGGTCGGACCCGAGGCCAGCCTGCCGGACCGGGGTGCCACCCCTTGGGTTATCGTCGCCTTGTTGGCAGCCGCGTGTTACGCGGCCGAGAACATCTATATCGCGTTGCGCCTACCAACGGGCAGCGACCCCGGCGCGATTCTGTGCGGCATGCTGCTGACGGCAGGCGGGCTCATGGTTCCCTTGGTGTTGGCGACCGGCACGTACACGGCGCTTGGCTGGCCGTTGGGTATCGTCGAGCTTTCAGTCGTCGGCATGGCCGTAGTGAACGTGCTCTCTTACGGGGTATTTGTTTATCTGGTCTCGAAGGCCGGTCCGGTATTCGCGAGTCAAATGGCCTATGTGGTCACGCTGTCCGGCGTTGTGTGGGGCATCGTCCTGTTCAACGAGCAGCACACCGTTTGGGTCTGGTCAGCATTGGTCGCGATGCTCGCAGGCCTGGTGCTGGTCAAGCCCCGCGAGAAACACGCGGGCTGAAGCGGCCTCAACCGCGCCGCCGGCGTTCTCTGCGTATGCCTAGTACGCAATGGGTCACCACGGCCGCGAACACCACCGCGCAGCCCGTGAGGGTGAGCGCGCTCGGCACCTCACCCACACCCACCCATACCCAGATGGGTGCAAGCAGCGACTCGCTCAACGAGAACAAGGCGACCTCTGCTGCGGGCAGATAGCGTGTGCCAATGGTGAGCAGCATGAATCCGCCGGTAAACTGGACGCTGCCCAGTATCACCGCGATGGACAGGTCGTGCGCGGAGACGACCAGGTCGGTGGCCACGACGCCGGCGACCAGCGCGCCGACGATGCCCGCCATGCAGGTTGCCGGGAGCATGTCCACTTTTCTGCTACCGCGCAGAATCACCAACATGGTCGCAAACGACACGACGACCCCCAGCGCCATCAGGTTGCCGAGCCAGCGCCCGGCAACGATCCCATCGGCAAACATGAGACCGATCCCCAGCAGGGCGACAAACATCGCAGCCAGGCTCCCGGTCGAGGGACGTTCCTGCAAAAACACCCACGCCACCGCCGCGGTAAGCAGCGGTGCGGCACCGATGATAAACACGGCATTGGCCACCGTGGTCAGCAGGATGGCGAACACATAGCAAACCGACCCCAAGCCGAGCACGACCGCGACCGCCACGCCGCGGAGCCCAACGGCGCGAAACGCACGCAGCGTGTTCGACCGGTAGCGCGCGAGCAAGATCAAGAACAAGGTGATGAAGAACGAGACGGCGCGGTAGAACAGTACCTGCCAGCCGTCCGCGGACTCGAGGCTGCGCAGCAAGATACCCGCGAAGCTCAAGCAGGTACCGCCGACGAGCACCAGCGCCACACCGTAGGCGTAGCCACGCTGCATGCTCAAACGCCCCCTGGGCCGCTAGGTCTCAGCTCGAAGAGGGCGCGCACGGCGACCGATGTGATGACCAAGGCCCCACCGAACAGCGTCGATGCAGACGGCGTCTCCGCGACGAACAGCCACACCCAGAGCGGACCCAAGGCAAACTCCAACAGCATGAACAGCGTGACCTCCGCGGCTTGCAGATGTCGGGCCGCAATGATGAACATCCAGTTTGCGAGACCCGACAGCACACCGCCCCACAGCAAACACAACAACAGGTCATGCACTGTGATGGCAAGGTCGCCGATGCGCACACAGAACGCCACCAGCGCAATCAAGCTCCCGGAGACGAGCAAGGTCGGCATCATGTCGGTACGGCGTTTGCGCCGCACGATGACCGCGTAAGACGCAAAGCAAAACGCCGTGACCAATGCCATCAGATTTCCATATACGGACCCGAGCGCAAATCCTTCACGCAACATGATGAGGATCCCGGCGGCCGCGAAGAGCATGGTCACCACCGTGCGCCGCTGCAAATGCTCCGCCAAAAACACGCGTGCCAGCGCCGCAGCAAAAAACGGGATGGCGCTCAAGATGAAGAGCGTGTTTGCCACCGAGGTGTGTGTCAGGGCTTGAAGAAAGGAGATCCCCGCGCCCGCCAACATCACACCGCCAAGAACGCCGACACGACCGATGCCACGTACCTGTGTCATGACACGGCCGCGATGATTGAACACGAGGATCGAAACCACCGCCGCGATGAGTCCCAATGAGCGGTAGAAGTTGATTTGCCACGGGTCGGCCGCGTCGATGCTGCGTACGATCAAACCCCCAAAACTAATCACGATCGAGCTCAACACCATCAAGCCAACGGCAAAACGCCGACGGGGCGCCGCAGGTGTCGAGGAGCGGGTATTGTCGGGGGGCTGTTGCATTATGTTGTTATTGCTTACAGGCTGTTTATAGTTGTTTAACAATAATTTTTTTTGGACGCATGAACGACCAGGATCTTGCTCGCTTAGACATCGACGCCCTGGGCTGGGCAATCCTAATCCCGGTAGCGCTGCTTCGTCCAGGTGCCTATCTCCATCGCGTGATCGGCGTGTTCGTGGTACTCGTCGCACACCTCATGGATCTGGGTAGAGCGCTCAAGGAAGACCACGAGCTGGTGATATAGACTTGGCCACCGTCGTGCGCCTAGACGTCGTGCTGGCACGACGCAAGATGAAGCTAAAGGAGCTTGCCGATGCGGTCGGCATCACCATGGCGAACCTATCGATGTTAAAGGCCGGCAAGGCGCGCGCGGTACGCTTCTCGAGCCTCGATGCCATTTGCAAGCGCTTGCAGTGCCAGCCCGGTGACTTGCTCGAGTACATACCGGACGACGAGACGACAAGGGATGAATAAGCAGTGCAAAAACGCCCTTGCCTCCCCAACCTCCATGCTGTCGGGGTCGCGCGCGCGGTGGAAATAAGTAAACTGTCCCCGAAATGATGCCAAGAGTTTCCAGACGTTGTTTTCTCGGCGCCGGCGCCGCGTTGATATCGGCCCCGTTTGTGACGCGTGCCGAGCGCCCGAGCAACCCCGATGTCGTCGTTATCGGCGCGGGCGCCGCCGGTCTCGCCGCGGCTCGCAGCTTGCTGGAATCCGGGCGCACGGTCACGCTCATCGAAGCGGCCTCGCGTATCGGTGGGCGTGCCCATACCGACCAGCGCATCTTCGGGGTCCCCTACGACCTGGGTGCGCACTGGCTGCACATGGCCGAGCGTAACCCCTTCGTCAGTTACGCAAAGCAAAACGGCTTCGATGTTTACCCGGCGCCGAGCGCCATCAACCTCTACGTGGGTGACCGCCCGGCAACAAAGACCGAGCATAAGATCTATGACAAGGAGTACCGCGCGGCCATTCGGGCCATCTCCAACGCGGGGCGTTCGGGTCAGGACGTCAGCCCCGCTTCGATCGTCAAGGGTGGCGGAGAATGGCACGATACGGCGCACTTCACCATCGGTGGTTGGGAGATGGGCAAGGACTATTCCGACTTCTCGTGCGTGGATTGGTGGAACAGTGAAGACGGCACCGACTGGTATTGCAAACAAGGCTATGGCGCCGTGCTCGCCCATAGCGCCGCCCGTGTGCCGGTGGAGCTTCAGACCAAGGCCCAGCGCATACGCTGGGGCGGACCGGGCGTGGTGGTGCAAACCGACCGCGGTGATATCGCCGCCCGGGCGTGTATCCTGACCGTGTCGACCGGAGTGCTTGCCAGCGGGCGGATTCGCTTCGAGCCCGCGTTACCCGCCCGCAAACAAGAGGCCTTCAACGGTATCAGCATGGGGCTCTACAACCACATCGCCTTCCAGTTCAAGAGCAATATCTTTGGTACCTCGCCCGACGCTTATGTGCTCTCCAAGGTCGACTCACGCGGCGCGTCATCGCCAAGAGGCATGGGCTTGCTGACAAACGTATCGGGCACCAGTCTCAGCATTGGGGATGTGGGTGGCGGATTTGCGCGTGAGTTAGAGCACGAGGGGCTGGAGGCGAGCGTAGACTTTGGCCTGTCGGAGCTACGCAAGCTGCTCGGCGCAGACGTAGACCGGGAGCTTATCAAAACTCATACGACCCAATGGGGCCGCAACCCATGGACCTTGGGCTCCTATGCATCGGCGGCGCCCGGCGCGTACCCGATGCGCCGCGTGCTGCGCGAGACCGTCGCCGACCGAATCTGGTTTGCCGGCGAAGCGTGTAGTACCGAGGAGTGGGCAACCGTTGGCGGTGCGCACAAGACCGGGCTCAGCGCGGCCAAACGTGTGCTGAGCGTGCTCAACGCCTAGCTTGCGATCTCCACCGGTATGCCGCCGATACGTGCACGCCACTCGGCCGGACCCGTCTTGTGCACCGATTCACCGCTCGCGTCCACCGCCACCGTGACCGGCATGTCTTCGACCTCGAACTCGTAGATGGCCTCCATACCCAGGTCTTCGAAGGCGACCACGCGGGACCGGCGGATCGCCTTGGACACCAAGTAGGCCGCCCCGCCCACCGCCATCAAATAGACGGCGCGATGGTTTTTGATGGCCTCGATGGCCGCCGGTCCCCGTTCCGCCTTTCCAACCATGCCGATGAGACCGGTCTGGCCGAGCATCATGTCGGTAAACTTGTCCATGCGGGTCGCCGTGGTGGGGCCCGCGGGTCCCACCACCTCATCGCGCACTGGGTCAACCGGCCCAACGTAGTAGATAACCCGGTTTGTGAAGTCCACGCCCTCGGGAAGGCCATCGCCCGTTTCCAACAAATCTGCAATGCGCTTGTGCGCGGCATCTCGACCCGTGAGCAGCTTGCCGCTCAGCAGCACGCGTTCACCCGCGCGCCAGCTCTGGATTTCTTCGCGTGTGAGCGTATCGAGGTCGACGCGTCGCGTGTCCGCGCTCACCTGCCACGTGACCTTGGGCCATTGGTCGAGCCGCGGCGCTGGAAGCTCTGCCGGGCCGCGGCCGTCGAGGACGAAATGCGCATGACGCGTGGCGGCGCAGTTGGGGATCAGCGCCACGGGTAAGGACGCCGCGTGGGTGGGGTACTCCTGCACTTTTACATCGAGCACCGTCGTCAACCCGCCGAGCCCTTGGGCACCGATCCCAAGCGCGTTGACTTTGTTATACAGCTCTAGACGCAGCTCCTCGGTGGACGTCGCGGGTCCACGCGCCCTCAGCTCGTGTATGTCTATGGGGTCCATCAACGACTCTTTGGCCATGACCATGGCCTTCTCCGCGGTACCGCCTACGCCGATCCCGAGGATACCCGGCGGACACCAGCCGGCGCCCAGGGTGGACACGGTAGCGAGCACCCAATCGACCAAGCTGTCGCTGGGGTTGAGGATGGCGAACTTGGACTTGTTCTCGGAGCCGCCGCCCTTGGCGGCCAGCTTGACCTCGACGGTGTCGCCGGGGACCAGACGCGTGTGGATCACCGCCGGCGTGTTGTCTCCGGTGTTTTTGCGACCGCTGATAGGTGGCGCGACCACCGAGGCACGCAGGATATTGTCGGGGTTGGTGTAGGCACGACGTACGCCCTCGTTCACCATCTCATCCACGCCGAGGTCCGTGTGCCAACGCACATCCATACCGACTTCCACAAAGACCACGACGATCCCCGTGTCCTGACAGATGGGCCGATGCCCCTCGGCGCTCATCCGCGAGTTGACCAGGATCTGGGCCATCGCGTCTTTGGCCGCGGGTGATTCCTCGCGCTCGTAGGCGTCACCAAGCGCGCTGATGTAATCGAGCGGATGGTAGTAAGAGATGTACTGTAGCGCGTCGGCCACGCTTTGAATCAAGTCGTCTTGCTGGATCGTCGCCATGGGTCGTCGCTCCGTTGGTGCCGCGGTCGCAAACCACGATCATACGGGTGGGAGGTCGCAGACAACAAACGCTGCCGGCCGCCGTGAGACGCCGGGTGAGAGCCGCTGCGCTGGCTCTAGTCGGCCGGACATACCGGCAGACGTACTTGGTCGCAGCTGCCGAGCGGGGGTTCGAGCGACTCGGCGGGTGGCGTCTCGCGTAACACCTGCGCCATCGCATGCATGGTATTACGCAGATCTTCTTTGGCCGCGCGGTTACCGATGCCTTTGCTCATCATGCCAAACACCGGGGGTGGAATCGCCCACTGGCAATAGCGCACCAGCACGCGGTCTTGGGCGACCGACTCCACGCTAAAGACAGCATTCGAGCGAGTCACCACCGGTACACCCCCGCGCTTTCCATGGGAGTGCGCGTTGGCGCGATAGGCAATAGTGAGTACGCCGGCTTCATGACGCACGACGCGGTTGGTGAGCGAACCGAGACGCAGCGGGAACACGGCCAGCAGCTTGCGCTCGAGCTTTGTAAAAGTCGTTTGATTGCACGCGTGTGTTCCATCGTCCGGCGGCACCCCTTCCTCAGCCGGGACCAGGCACACAGATTCGCAGTCGCGCCATTCGCATACGCGAGCATCGTCGAGTAAGACTCTGGCGACATCCGCGAGCGATGCCGTCAGGCAAAGGCGGCCTATCCAAACCGTCCAGCCATCCAGCGAGCCACCCGCACTGACGTCCAGCGTCTGCGGGCAGTCGTGCTGCCTCGGGAGCTCAGCCCATTGGTCACAAGGCAGGCTCGCATGGAGCATGGCAGGCACGCAAAGCAACGCCAGCGCGTAGAGAACGCGCGGACTAAGCAGCGACATCCGGCTGTTGCTTACTCGCATCATTGATACGCAGATGATACGCGGGGCGCCGTGCGCGCGCATATCCGCTTTTGGTTGATCTTTCACCGCAAACACTGAGACAGTGTGAACGTGGACACCGAGCATGAACACGACCCGCGGCTGAGTCCTTACGGTGTCAGCTTGAGAGACATTTATTTGGCGCGCCAACGCATCGCCGATGCGATTTGCCGCACCCCCTTGGTGCCATCGAGCGCGCTTAGTGAACAGCTTGGTGCCGATGTGCGGTTAAAGCTCGAAACCCTGCAGCCCACCGGTGCCTTCAAGCTTCGTGGCGCCACCAACAAGCTCAGAGCGTTGAGCCCGGCGGAGCGCGAACGCGGTGTGGTTGCGGTGTCATCGGGGAATCACGGTCGCGGTGTCGCATATGCGGCGCGGCGGCTCGGCATGCGAGCCATCATCTGTATGGGCAGCTTGGTGCCAGAAAACAAGCGCGAGAATATCCGTGCCTTGGGGGCGGAGGTGCGCATAGTCGGCGACAGCCAGCAGGAGGCACAGGAGGAAGCGGACCGGCTGGTCAAGAAAGAAGCCATGGTCGAAGCGCATCCTTTTGATGACGTGTGGGTGATCGCGGGGCAGGGCACCATCGGCTTGGAGCTGCTCGAGGATATGCCCGAGCTTGATACGGTGGTCGTGCCGCTGTCTGGCGGCGGCCTCATCGGCGGTATTGCGTTGGCACTCAAGTCGACCGCAAAGCGCATCCGGGTAGTCGGTGTCAGTATGGAGCGCGGTGCGGCGATGGCGCAGAGCATCGCGGCGGGCAAACCCATCCCCGTCAAGGAGTTGCCAACCCTCGCGGACGCGCTGGGCGGCGGTATCGGCTTGGACAACGCGCGCAGCTTTGCCTTGGTCCGCGACTTCGTGGACGAGATCGTCCTGGTCAGCGAAGAGCAGATTGCCCAGGCGATGCGTTATTTGCTTTGGAAGGAACAGCTTGTCGCAGAAGGCGCCGGCGCGGTGGGTGTGGCGGCGCTTCTCAACGACCTGCTCACAACACGCGGCGAGCGGGTCGCCATCGTGATTAGCGGGCGAAACGTCGACATGCACGATTTCATGGCAACGGTAGGCGACCACCGAAGCGCGGACACCTAAGCCGACCGCGGGCACCGCGGCGGCTGCAAGCAAACCCGAGCCTCTCAGGTCGTGGACTTTTGCCGCGTGCTGCCCTTCGCGCACACGATGACGTGGTCGATTGAAAAGGCGGCAAGCTCGCTCACCACCCAGCTATCGACCACGGGGTGAATCGCCTCGGCCACGATGTACTCGAGCGTCAGCCCATGCTCGCACGCCTTGTCGATCACCTTTAGCAACTCGTCTTGCGCGGTGATCAGATCCTGCGTTGCGATGCGTTCGTCATCGCTGGTCGACTCAGGTTCGGCGATTCTATGGCTCAGTGGTTCGGCTTTGTTGGCGACACTGATGAGCGTCGCCGTGTGTAGCCGAATTTGGAGTTTGCATTGCTTTTGCGTTTCGCTGAGTGCCTTGGGTCTTTTTTGCACGCGCCCTTCGTCCTCGCCCGGAGTTTTTATTACGGTGCCATGTTGATCACCATGAGTGCAAGCCGCCGTGACATTCGCCACACGCTCAGAATTTTCCCGTTCACGAAAGCGTTGCCGTGTCAATAGGAGTTCGGCGCGGAAAGTGTGGGTAATTCGTGAATAATTGCCTCAATTTGGCTGCGCGGGTTATGCGGGGCAGAAATAATCTTCCACGTCAAAGAGGGCCAGACCCGTATAATTACAGGGGTTTACGCGGCTGTCCGCGCCAAGAAACGTAGAACACAGGAACAAGGAGCCTCCAACTCGCGATGACGACCCAGTTTCCGCACCTGTTCTCGCCTCTGACCATCGGTCCGGTGACCATCAAGAATCGGATTGTGTCCACGGGACACGATACCTGTCTCATCACCGATGGCACGCCAAACGAGCGCATGGTCGCCTATCATCGGGCTCGCGCCGAGGGTGGTGCCGGGCTGGTCGTGCTGCAAGTCGCCGCGGTGCACCCTACCGCGCATTACACCACACACGTTTTGGTTGCGACCGATGATAGCTGCATCGCGGGTTTCCGCCGGCTCGCCAATACATGTCACGAGCACGATTGCAAAGTCTTCGGGCAGCTGTTCCATCCGGGTCGCGAGGTGATCGACTTGGTCGAAGGTGCCGCCACCGTTGCGTATGCACCCTCGGCCGTGCCGAGCGAACGCTTCCACGTGTTTCCAAGACCGATGTCGACACGTCTCATACACGAGGTAGTGTCGGGCTACGGTGATGCCGCCGCACGTATGAAGCAGGCGGGTATCGATGGAGTCGAGATCGTTGCCAGCCACGGCTATTTACCCGCACAGTTCTTGAACCCGCGCGTAAATATTCGTGACGACGAGTACGGCGGGAGCTTCGAGGCGCGTCTGCGTTTCTTACGCGAAGTGCTCGCCGATGTTCGCAGTAAAGTGGGCGATATGGTTGTTGGGGTACGAATCTCGGGTGATGAGAAAGAGCCAAACGGTTTGCAAGAAGACGAAGCGTTGATGGTGTGCGAGACCTTGGACCGCGACGGTGAGCTGGATTACTTCAGCGTGATCGCCGGCAGCTCCGCGAGCCTTGGCGGGGCGATCCACATCGTCCCGCCGATGGCGGTCGAAGGCGGTTACCTAGCGCCCTACGCCGCGGCCGTCAAAGCGCGTGTGAGCGCAACCGTGATGGTCGCGGGCAGGATCAACCAGCCGCAGGTCGCCGAGCACATACTGCTCCACGGGCAAGCGGATATGTGTGGCATGACCCGCGCGATGATCTGCGACCCGGAACTGCCCAACAAGGCACGAAGCGGCCGAAGTGACGAGATCCGCGCCTGTATTGCTTGCAACCAGGCCTGTATCGGTCACTTTCACATGGGGTTTCCCATCTCGTGTATCCAACATCCGGAAACGGGTCGTGAGCTTTGGTACGGCGAGCGCCGTCTGGCGGGCAAGCCGCGTCGGGTGATGGTCGTCGGGGGCGGCCCCGGTGGCATGAAGGCGGCCGCGGTCGCTGCCGAGCGGGGGCACGAGGTCACGCTCTACGAGCGCAGCGGCCAGCTTGGCGGGCAAGCCTTGCTTGCGCAGCTTTTGCCGGGCCGTACCGAGTTTGGGGGTATCGTCACGAATTTGGTGCGCGAGATGGAGCTCGGCGGGGTGGCAATTGTCAAGAGCACCGAGGTTGACGAGGCACTCATTGCCGAGCAGAACCCGGACGCGGTCATCATCGCCACCGGCGCCACGCCCCGCTGGCCTGAGGTCGCCGGGATGGAAGACGCTCACGTCGTCGATGCCTGGCAAGTCCTGAGCGGACAAGCCAACGTCGGAAGCTCGGTCGTAGTCGCGGACTGGCGCTCCGACTGGATTGGTCTCGGTGTCGCGGAGAAGCTTGCACGCGACGGTTGTTGCGTGCGCTTATACGTCAACGCGAACATGGCCGGTGAGACCATCCATCGTTATGTGCGCGACGAAAAGCTTGGGGTGCTCCACACCCTGGGCGTCGAGATCATACCCATGATGCGGTTGTTTGGCGTCGACGCCGACACCGTTTACTTCCAGCATGTGACAAACGGCGAGGCAGTAATGGCCGAGAACACCGACACGCTTGTGCTGGCCCAAGGCCATGCGTCGAACGATACGCTGGGATGCGCCATCGTCGAGCTGTGCGACGATGTGACCTTGATCGGCGACTGTCTTTCACCGCGCACCGCGGAAGAAGCGGTCTTGGAAGGTCTGCGCGCGGGTGTCGCCGTTTGATGCCGGTGCTGCGCGCGACCCCACCTTAGCCCTGCTCATGCGCAGGTTAGCAAAACAGGTTTGCGCGTCGATCGAGCGCGCGTTATTTTCCGTGTCCTGACAACGTCTTTTACGCCTGCGTGCAGCAGGTATCTCACGGCTTCATCCACCGAGGTATCTCGTGTTCCTAGACTGGCGGCTATGGAAGTTCACCGAAGGTTTGAGACACCGCGTGGCCGCCGCCGTCGTGGTCGGCTTGCTCGCGGCGATAGTCGGGATGGGGCGGCTCGCCCTGCTTGGGTGGTTGCTGGCCCAGGTCTTCACCGGCGCCCCGCTTGGCGAGCTGATGTGGCCGGTGGTGTTGATTGCGCTGGTCATGGTGCTGCGCGGTGCGCTCGAGTACTGGCGCAATATGATTGCACACCGCACGGCGGCGCTGGTGCAGCACAGGCTCCGTGCACATCTTTATGACAAAGTGGTCTCGCTCGGGCCCGCCTACTTCGGCGTGGAGCGTACCGGTGATGTGTTGATGTCATTGGTCGACGGTGTGGAGCAGCTCGAAATCTATTTCGGGCAATACGTCCCGCAGCTGCTCGTCGCGGCGCTGGCACCCTTTGTAGTCTTTGCCCTTGTCGCCTTTCTCGATGTGCCGGTTGCGTTGATGCTGCTCGGCTTTGCGCTCTTCACCTGGATTGCGCCGTCGATGTTCCACAAGTGGGACAGCGACAACAGTCTGCGGCGCCAAAAGGCGTACGCGGCCTTTGCCGCCGAGTTCTTGGATGCGATCCAAGGGCTCGCCACGCTGAAGGCCTTTGGCCAAAGCGGCGCACGCGCCAAGCTGCTGGCACGCAAGGCGCACGAGTTGTTCAAGAGCACCATGTGGGTGCTTGCGACCAACTCTTTGTCGCGCGGCATCGTCGACACCGGATTGGCGGCGGGCGCGGCGGCAACGCTGATATACGGGGCTTACCGTGTCGAGAGCGGGCAGATGACGCTCACGGCGCTGCTCGTAATTCTGATGATGGGCATCGAGGTCTACCGGCCCCAGCGTGACCTACGCTCCTTGCTCCACGACGGAATGGTCGGGTTGTCCGCCGCCAAAGGCATCCTCGCGCTGCTCGATGCAAAATCGCTGGTCGAGCCCGGTTCGGGTCTGAGCATGGAGCCAAAAATCGTCGAGCCGACGGTCGAGTTTGACGCCGTGAGCTTCTCGTACCCGCAAAGCCGCGGACTCGCCCACGAGGACCTCAGTTTTTTTATCCGGGTGGGTGAGCGGGTCGGCTTTGCCGGTACCAGCGGGTCGGGCAAGAGCACGGTGGTCAAGCTGTTGATGCGGTTCTACGACCCTGTCCAGGGCCGGGTACGAATCGGCGGTAGAGACATCCGCGACCTCGGCCCTGAGCAGCTTCACCGTCATATCGCCGTCGTGAACCAAGACACGTATTTATTCCATGGTACGGTCGAGGAGAACCTGCGTTTTGGCAAGCCGGACGCGACGCGCGAAGAGCTGGACGCCGCGGCGCGCGCCGCCAACGCGCTCGGGTTTATCGAGCAGCTCCCTAATGGGTATGACACCGTGATCGGCGAGCGCGGGGTCCGGCTCTCGGGTGGACAGCGTCAGCGTATCGCCATCGCGCGGGCGCTGCTGCGCGATGCGCCGATTCTGGTCCTCGACGAGGCGCTCTCCGCGGTAGATGCGGAGAACGAGGCGGTGATCCAAGAGGCGTTGGACCGCTTAATGGAGGGACGCACCACACTCATCTTTGCCCACCGGCTCTCGAGCATTATCGGCGCCGACCGGCTGTTTGTGCTCGACGCGGGTCGTCTGGTGGAGACCGGTACGCACAGCGAGCTGCTGGCGAAGCGCGGCGTGTACTACACCCTTATGGCGGGGCAGATCGCCGCGGGGCCTCGACCAGTTCCCGACGCCGCTGCCGAGCTGGTCGAGCCAAAAGCGGAGCTCGACGATGTATGCGGCGCACAAGACGACGATGCGCACGCCGCACAGCTCGAACCGACCGACGCCATCTTGCGTGCCGAGGGCATGGGCTGGCTCGACGCGTTCCGCGAGCTGTTCAGGCATGTTGCGCCCTGGAAGCTCAAGCTTTCCTTCACCTTTGTATTTGGCGTCGTGCGGGTCTTTGCCTTGATTGGGGTTGGGGTGGTCAGCGCGCTGATCGTCGCCAAGCTGCGGGCAGGCGAGGACTTTAGCAGCTATGTGTGGATACTTGCCGCGCTCGCGCCGGCCGCGGGAGTCTTGCACTGGATGGAGTCATGGCTGGCGCATGACATGGCTTTTCGCATGTTGGCCGAGATGCGCATTGCCTTATTCGAGAAGCTGGACAAGCTCGCGCCAGCGTACCTGACCCGGCGGCGCACCGGGGACTTGGTGGCCATGGCGACCCACGACATCGAGCTGGTGGAGTTCTTCTTTGCCCACACGGTGGCACCGGCGCTCGTGGCGCTGCTGGTCCCCGGGTTGGTGCTTGGGACCTTGGTGTACTTCGGCTGGCCGATGGCCCTTGCGCTGTTGCCGTTTCTCCTGGCGGTTGCGGTGAGCCCGTTTCTCGTTCGCCAGCGGGTGGACTTCCTCGGTTCCAGAGCACGTGAAGCGCTTGGCGACCTCAACGCGCATGCGGTCGACACCGTCCAGGGTCTGAATGAGATCATCGCCTTCGAGCATGTCGCCGAACGCAAGGCGGAGCTCTTGGCACGGACCCGGCGCCATATGGAGCTGCGCATACCCTTCTTCAAAGACCTCACCCTGCAAACGGCGTTGCTCGAGGTTGCGACCGGGCTTGGCGGTCTTGCCATCGTCGTTACCGGGGCACGGCTGGTGAGCGATGCGCAGTTGGACGCCGGGCTGCTACCGGTTCTCACCTTGCTCGCAATGGCAGCTTTCTTACCTGTCTCCGAGATTGCGCATGTCGGACGCCAGCTTGCCGATACGCTGGGGGCGACGCGACGGCTGTACGCCGTGCACAACGAGCGCGTCAGCGTCGCTGACGGCCCCGGTGTGCCGGACTCGAGCAAGAATCGCGGCGGCGCGCTCGAGCTCGTGCATGTCGACTTCTCCTATTTCGCCAATCGCCGTCTGGCGCTGCGCGACGTGAGTGTCACGGTGCCTGCGGGCTGCACGGTGGCGCTGGTCGGTCGCTCCGGCGCCGGCAAGACCACCGTGGCACAGCTCCTGATGCGTTTCTTTGACCCGCAGGCCGGTTCGATACGCATAAACGGGTATGACCTGCGAGACTATCGACTCGACCGGCTGCGTGAGCACATCGCGCTGGTCACTCAGGATACCTATTTGTTCAACCAGAGCCTGCGCGAGAACATCCTCATCGCGAAACCGAACGCATCCGCCGATGAGATTGCGCGCGCGGTGGAGCGCGCGTCGCTGACAAAGTTTGTGGCGTCGCTGCCCGATGGGCTCGAGACTGGTGTTGGGGAGCGAGGTGTTCGGCTTTCGGGTGGTCAGCGGCAACGGGTTGCCATCGCACGCGCTTTTTTGAAAGATGCGCCGGTGCTTATTTTGGACGAAGCCACATCCCACCTCGACGCGGTCAACGAGCAGGCCGTGCGGCGCTCGCTTGAAGTGCTCATGGAGAACCGCACGACCATCGTGATCGCACACCGCTTATCCACGGTCCAAGACGCTGACATGATCGTGGTGCTCGATGACGGGCGTGTGTTGCAGGTCGGCGCGCACGAGCAGTTATTACAAACGCACGGCTTGTACAGCCAGCTCGTCGGGCACCAGCTCGCAGTCGCAAACTAGCCACCGCCCACAGCAAGTGGTCATCGGGATAGCGTTACAATAACGCGCCAACGATAACAATCCAAAGGACAAGCCAGCCGATGACCGCACCACACAAGCCCTTTACCGGCGAGGATGATGACGCGCGAGCGGTCACCATTTTCGGCCCTGACTTCCCCTTTGCCTATGACGAATGGCTGCGGCACCCGGCAGGGCTTGGAAGGCTTCCAGCCGAGCGGCACGGCACCGAGGTCGCGGTCGTCGGCGCGGGCATGGCAGGCGTGGGCGCCGCCTACGAGTTGATGAAGCTCGGGCTCAAGCCTGTGGTTTACGAGTCCAGGCGCATGGGTGGGCGGCTGCACTCCGAACCCTTTAAGGGCGCCGAAGGTGTAGTTGCCGAGCTCGGAGGCATGCGTTTTCCGCGGTCTTCCACGGCCTTTTATCACTATCTCGACAGGTTCGAGTTACAAACGCGGCCGTTCCCAAACCCGCTCGCACCGGCCACGTCCAGCACGGTGATAGACCTCGAGGGCGAGCCCGTGTATGTGCGCACGCTCGACGATCTACCGTCGCTGCTGCGTGAAGTGGGCGAGGCCTGGCATGAGTCACTCGAACACGAAGCGAGCTTTAGCGCGATGCAAGCGGCGATACGTGCGCGCGACGTGTCGCGTATCAAGGAGATCTGGAATGCGCTAATCCCGGTGTGGGACGACCGCACCTTTTACGGGTTTATCGCAAACTCCAAGGCCTTTATGCAACGCAGCTTTCGCCATCTAGAGGTGTTTGGGCAAGTCGGTTTTGGCACCGGTGGCTGGGATACGGACTTTCCAAACTCCATGCTCGAGATCCTACGGGTGGTCTATACGAACTGCGACGAGGACCAGCACTTTATCGTCGGCGGTGTCGAGCAGGTACCGCGGCGGCTGTGGAAGGACCGTCCAAGCACCATGGTGCATTGGCCAGACGGCACCACGCTCGAGGGTTTGCATTCGGGTGCACCACGCCCCGGCGTGGCGCGGATCGAGCGGACCGCCGACGGCAAGATCTGCATTATCGACTACTGGGGTGACAAACGCCGCTACGATGCGGTGCTTGTCACCTGTCAGAGCTGGCTGCTCACGACGAACATCAGCTGTGCGGAGGAGCTTTTTTCGCAGAAGGTGTGGATGGCGCTGGACAGAACGCGCTACATGCAGTCGGCCAAGACCTTTGTCATGGTCGACCGCCCGTTTTGGAAAGACCGCGACCCGGTCAGCGGGCGTGACGTGATGAGCATGACGCTGACGGACCGCCTAACCCGCGGCACCTACTTGTTCGACCTCGGTGATGACAAGCCCGGTGTGATCTGTCTTTCTTACTCGTGGATGGGCGATGCCTTGAAGATCCTCCCGCTACCCGTTGAGAAGCGAGTGCACCTCGCTTTGGACGCGCTCGAGCGGATCTATCCCAACGTCGACATCAAAGCGCATATCATCGGTGACCCGATCACCGTCTCATGGGAAGACGACCCGAATTTCCTCGGCGCGTTCAAAGGCGCGCTGCCGGGTCATTACCGCTACAACCACCGCATGTACTGCCACTTCATGCAGGATGATTTACCGCCGGAACACCGCGGTATCTTCATGGCCGGAGATGATGTCGGCTGGATACCCGGCTGGGTGGAAGGCGCCGTGCAGACCTCCCTCAACGCGGTTTGGGGTATTGTCCGCCATCTTGGCGGCGAGACCCCGTCGGACAACCCCGGCCCCGGCGACCGTTTTGACGAGCTGGCGCCGCTAACGCTCCCCGGCACCTGAGTGATGTTCGACTAAAAGCCGCCGCCCAGGGGCGGGGGCTCGATGTATCCGACGACGTCGTCATCCTCCTCTGGGTCGCGGGTAGCGGTGCCCAGGGGCTCCACGTCGTTGCGCACCCACCAGTACCAAAACCCCTGGTCGCGCAGCCAGCGCTCCAAGCGGTCGAGGCTGCTCCACTCGCGGCCGTTTCCGCGGGCGCTGTAAATCCGCGCCGCTTGACCGTCCACGTAGACCAGTGCGGCCCAGGTCAGCGGATGCTTGTCCTGGTCGCCAAAGCCGCCACCGAGGTTGTTGCGGTCCACTCGGTACGCGACCGCATACTCGCCCAGGCGACCCGCAGCGCGCAGGAAGCCGAGCTCGGCCTGAGTGACGGTCAATGTGATCCCAAGGGCTACATCTTGGCTCATGATGTTGCGTAAATCGAAAAGGCTAGCTACATTATGGGCCATGATGTAGGCAGCGCCAAGCAGGTCACATCCATCCCAATTGCTGAGGGTGTGCCTGCCAAAGTCATTTTTCGCAACGGACCGGAGGTATGATTTATGCCAAGAAAAACCGCTTCTGTACCCAAAGGTTTTAGGACGGTGACCCCTTGTCTGACCGTTAGGGGCGTACCGCAGGCCATCGAGTTTTATAAAACCGCGTTTGACGCAGTGGAGCAACTGCGCTTGACGGGTGCCGACGAGACCGTCATCGTGCACGCCGAGCTCAAGATTGGTAACTCCATCGTTGTGCTCAATGAGGAGAACGTGGACACGGGTATGTTTTCACCGCTCTCCTTGGGTGGATGCGCCATGGCAATACACCTCTACGTAGAGGATGTGGACCGGCTCTGGCAACAGGCCGTGGACGCGGGGGCGACCACGATGCTCGCGCCCGCCGAGGCCTACTGGGGCGACCGATGGGCAAAGCTCCAAGACCCCTTTGGTCATTGTTGGTCGGTTGGCACACGGGTAGAAAGGCTCTCCAAGGTCGAGCTTGCGGAACGCGCCAAGGAAGCGTTTGTCGTGCCAGCGCACGCCGAGACGCAGGCGGTGGCGGCTGCCTAATCGGTGACTACTGGGGGATTGATGCAAAGCGAATGTCCCACCGCCTTAGAACTCTTGTCCGATTTGCGGGCCCGACGGGTATCCGCCACCGAGCTGTTGGAAGCGACCATAGACCGGGCCGAACAGGTTGCACCCACGATAAACCCCTTTGCGCTGACACTCTACGCCCGGGCCCGTGACCAGGCAAAAGCGGCCGACGAGGCGCTAGCGCGCGGCAAGGGTGGGGCACTTTGCGGGCTGCCCATCACCGTCAAGGACTCACAGTGGCTGGCGGGGGTGCGGTGTGCCAACGGGTCGCACACGCTCAAGGAATTCGTCCCTGAGCGTACCTGTGCCGCCATCGAGCACCTGGAATCCGAGGGTGCGGTGATCTTTGCCAAGACCACCTGTCCCGAGTTCAGCCTGGTGGGCATCACCGACTCACCGCTGTACGGACGAACCGCAAATCCCTGGAATCTCTCGCGCACCACGGGCGGCTCGTCGGGTGGGGCGGCTGCGGCCGTAGCGGCCGGTTTGGGCACGCTTTCGCTGGCCAGCGACGGCGGCGGGTCGATACGCATACCGGCGGCCTTCTGCGGGCTGGTTGGCTTCAAACCGACTCTCAACCTGGTGCCGCGCGAGCCGAGCTTTTCCTCCTGGAAGTCGCTTGTCTCCTACGGCCCGATCACCCGTAGCGTCGCCGATGCGCGTTTGATGCTTGCTGCCATGGTGGAAGACAACAAGCGGTTTGCAGATGCCGCTAGAAGCGGACCCCGCGATACGGGCGACAGCCTCAACGGGGTGCGGCTTGTCGTCTCGGAGGATCTGGGTTTTGCACCCGTTGATGCGGATGTTCTCGAAGCCTTCAAACAAACATTGGAGAAGCTCGAGCAGGCGGGGGCCGAGCTTGTCTTTGATAACCCGCGTCTTCCATCCTCGGTCAAGACATGGACGATCACCGCATTTTACGATGCGTGGCAGCATGCCAAGGAGCAGCAGCACAACCACGAAGCGCTTGGTGAAACGACTCGCGCGATTCTCGAGTTTGGGCAGCAGTTCAACGACAAGGACTACCAGCAGGCGCAGTTTTATAGAAAGGAGATACAGGCCGCGTATAGATCGCTGTTCGAGCGTACGGGCGCCGATGTGTTGCTCACACCGACGCTCGGGTGTGAGGCCTTTGGCCATGGGCGTTTGTGGCCCGAGCGCATCGGCGGGACAAACATCGAGCTCCCATGGGTCGACTGGGTGAGCTTCTTGTATGATGCCAACTTAACGGGTATGCCCGCATGTGCCATTCCCATTGCGTTGGGGGACGAAGGATTACCCGTATCGCTTCAAGCGGTCGGTCGGGTGCATAGCGACATGCAAGTACTGGCAGTCGCCGAGCGCGTCGAGGCGTTGGTCGAATGGCGTCATCAACACGTCAACGGACACCCGGCGCTGGCAGACGAGCGACACAATTCGAGATCCTGACTGTGGAGAAGTTCGTCAATAACTTCTATTACATCACCTATTTCGATGCGCAGTTTGAAGGTGTGCCGTCACAGGAGCCCGCACTGATGCCGATGTCGCCACTGACGACAAAACTTTTCTGAGGGGAGACGCGGTTGCAAATCACCTTCGAAACGCTGCAAGAGCAACAGCTGGGCGACAAATGGCGCGAGCAGTTTCGTTCCCGCTGGGACGCACACCGCGCTTGGTATCTGCGTGAAGGCGACGTAGCACGCCCCACCTACATGGCATCATTGCGTCAGCTCAGGCGGTATTTTCCCGACTTCGTGCCGACCTACGAACGCACCGTGGAGCTTGCGGGTGGGGGGGACATTGCCGCTCGCTATCTGGCACAGTACAACCCACCCGCATTCTTTAGCGGGTGCTCGCAGATGCTTTGGAACAACGGCGAACCCGCACTGATACGTAACTACGACTACTCACCGGTGTTGTGTGACGGTTTGATCATGAAGACCGCCTGGAACGGCCGGCGGGTGATTGCCATGACTGACGGGTTTGTCGGCGTACTCGACGGCATGAACGAGGACGGGTTGGCCGTCTCACTCGCCTTCGGTGGTCGCCGTGACGTGGGGCAGGGCTTTAGTATCACCTTTGTTTTGCGCAATGTGCTCGAAAGCTGCGGCAACGTATCGGAGGCGACGGCGTTGCTGGAGTCGGTCCCTGTGCACGTCGCGTACAACGTGGCGCTCATCGACCGTGACGGCGATCTAGCAACAGTGATGCTCGGACCCGACCGTGAACCCGTGACGACGCGAGCGCAAATCTCCACTAACCATCAAGGCAAAATCGAATGGCCGCGGTACGCACATGTGTTGCAGACCGAGGACCGTTATGACTTTCTTTGCAAGCAGCTAGATGACGAGCAAAAACGGCTGGAGCATATAAAGGAAGGATTTTTGCAAGAGCCACTTTATCGTAGCAGTTACGCAAAGGGCCACGGCACCTTGTACACGGCGGTGTACCTGCCGTCGCGCGGCGAAGTGCACTACGTGTGGCCTTCGACGACGCTGCGCGAATCGCTCGCCGACCCTGGGGAAGGGCGTCTCACCATCGCCTATAGAGACGGCGTGGGCGCACGCGCCGTGCATTGAGTCTCGCCTAGCCGAGCGCCCGTACCAAAAGACCCAAGCTAAGCCGCCTTCCCGGTTGCATAGCCCGCGTAGTGTTCCACGTAGTACTCGGCCGTGTTGGCGATGGCCTCGCTGACCGGGCGCTTGCTCATGGCTTCGTGCCAACGCCAAAGCCGCTCGCAGTCTTTTGGGATGCCGATGCCACGGTAGTGCTCCCAGGCCGGTAGGCGCTCGAAGAATGGGAAGTAGGCGAAGTCGAGCAGCGAGACGTCGGCCCCGAGCCAGTACGGGCCGCTGTCGCTCAAACGCGCCAGGGAAAAGTTCTCCAAAAAATGAAAGTGCTCAGCCACACGCTCTTGCAAATGCTTCGCTTGACTCGGGTCCTTGTTCTTGAGCGCGGCATAGTAATCGTCAAGAAAGCGGTTGTTGCAGTAGTCCACCCAAATGCGCACCTGCGCGCGCATGGCGGGTTCGTTTGGCATAAACGCGGGCTCGGGAAACACCTCTTCTAAATACTCGTTGATGACGGCACTCTCGTAAACCTCGACCCCGTTATGGACGATCGCGGGGACCTTGCCGTAGAGCGAGACATCCAGAAATCGCTGTGGTTTGTTCTTGAAGTCGACCTCCACCAGCTCGAATTCGAGCCCTTTCTCCATTAGCACCAAACGTGTTCGATGCGCGTAAGGACAGATCCTCGCGCTAAAGAGCTCCAACCGTGCGCCGTCGTTCATGTGTCACCTGAGTTGGTCGTGTTGTGTTTCCCACACGGATCTTACACCAGGCATCGACGGCCTGTCGGTTGGGTTCAGAAAGAAGCGCGATACGGTCTTTTGCGCTTCTCGGCCACTGAGGTCTTGTCGGTTTCAAAAGTCTCCTGCCAAGACTTGCCGGGACCGGGAACCGACCGGCTTCGAAGGTTCTGGATATACGCCACGCCTTTGGCGGCAAAGCGTTCACGTACTCGGGACGGGATACGCGAAGCTCGAAAGTGCGTCGGTTTGGATAGGGCGAAACCGCGAAACAGCAGTGCACCGTGGCAACATAAGCGTGAGTCTACCCACTCAGGCTCGGCAGCGAAAAACTTCATGAGCGAGTCGAAGCCACGTTCGACCTCTTCGTGCGGCTCTACAAAAAACGGTAGGCGTTTGTTCGGTCCCATGACACCGCTTTCGATCATTTGGCTGACTTACCCGCGCTCGCGAGACCTTACGCTAACATGCTTTACCCATGGTAAAGCGGTCGGGGTGGGCCGTAGACATGGATAACCCCTAACGGAGGGGGATGCATGTCTAGCCAAAGCCTGCATACGCGTTCTTGGGGCTCAGACCCCGGACCGGCAGCCGCCGGTTAGCCTGTGACAGCACGCGACTGAGCGAAACCGCATCCGGCGGCAACTTTTAAAGTAGTTTCGAGGAAAAGCCTCAGCGGAGGTCCAACTTAAAGCAGTTTCTAGGAAATCCCCTCCGCCGCAGAGGCGCGAAACCAATAGCGTCCAGTAGAAGTTCGTTACACCGCGGCGAGAAAGATACCCAGCATTTCTGATCTGACAACAACCCGCGCAGCGTCGTTTCAAGACCTTAGCTTTTGCACTTGCGATTGTTGATCTGGTTTTAATCGCAACTTGTCTTTCGCTTGATAATGGGATGGCGCACAATTACACGACAAGCAAGGGGCGAGGAGGCGAGTAATGAGAACAAACGTGATTGCCACACTCGAGGAGATGCGGTTACGAACGAAGCTTGTATCCCCCGAGCGCAACGAAGCAACGCCGTTTCGACCGTGCTCTCATACGGTCGATGTGGCGGCGACAGGGGCAGACGCGGACGAAGACCGGCAACCCGTTATCATGGCCTGTACACCCGGGTGGAACAGCACTTATTGACGGGAGTCGGCGAAGCAAGTATCTACTCGGTCGATGTGAATTTCCGGCCGGCCTTTTCCGTGCCCGCTGTGCTCATAGCGCTTTCAAAGTTTGACGTCGAATTCATAAGCTGTAATCCAGACGTCCTCGTAGTAGAAGTACTCCAGGGCCAGGTTTCCATCCTCCTGCAATGACAGGTCCGCTTGGGCAAGGATTTGTAGCTGCACGTTCCCGCGACGTGTCGCAAAAAAATTGCCCCGCCGGGGTATGGCGGGGCAACACTGAGGAGGAAGCGCGAGATGCGAAACGCAGGGGGATGAGACTCACGCTCCTGGGAGCATAAGTTACGCGCCAGGTGCCAAACTCGATGTGAGAAATCCCACAAGCACTCCAAACTGCGCGAGAGAACCAGACTGAGGGCCGCAACCTACTAGACCCGAGCGACCCGTATGGAGACGGCAAGCCAGTTTGCGCATTTGTATCGCGTCGGTGGTTATAATGCAGGGGCGCTTTGCCCAACCGGGGTGTCTGGGCATAGTCCAACTCATTGACAAAAGGGCGGCGCATCTACCTATCGGTCCAGGGGACACGCCGAGGGCAATTCAATATGCGGGAGATGCGTGACGGAAACGCTGTTCAACAGGCGGTTCGTGAGGAACAGCTGCGTCTCGTCTACAAGAACGGTCCCACCGGCATCGCGATAAACCTGGTCAACAGCATCGTCGTCGCCGCGGTGCTGTGGGGAGAGCTCCCCCGCGTCATCATGCTGTCGTGGCTCGGGGCCATCGCGCTCATGGTCCTCTCACGCGGTGTCCTGTTCCGGCGCTATCGACAGCGCCCGTTGGGTCAACTCGACACGCGGCGCTGGGGCATCCTGTTTTGCGCGGGCGCCGCCACCGCCGGTATTGTCTGGGGAGCGCTTGGCTGGCTCAGCAGCGTTTTTTTGAGCCTGCCCTATCAGGTCTTCGTCGCGTTCGTGCTCGGTGGGATGTCCCTGGGTGCGCTGTCCGTTAGCGGCGTCTTTCTTCCAGCCTATTTGGCCTTCTTGCTACCGGCGCTTGCACCCATCGTGCTGGCCTGGTTCTACCAGGCGGAGCGTGCATCGGTGGGGATGGCCGCGCTCGGCGTCGCATTCGGCGTGGCAATGTATGTGCTCGGACGTCATCTGAACCAGGGCTTTACAAAGACCATGAAGCTTTCGCTCGATAGAGCTGCGCTGATCGACACGCTTCGCGAAGCCAACACCGAGCTAACGCATACGACCGAGCGGCTCGCCGAAGAAGCCAAGGTCCGCCAACGCGCCGAAGCCGAGCTGCGCGAGAGTGAGGCCACCTATCGCGCCATGTTCGAGAAGAACGAGGCGGTAAAGCTGCTCATCGACCCCGACACTGGGCGCGTCGTGGAAGCAAACCCTGCGGCGAGCGAGTTCTACGGTTACACTCTGGCGCAGCTCAAGAACAAGAAGGTTGCTGACATCAACACGCTCCCCGAGGAGGAGATCCTCAAGCGTACGGCGTTGGTTCGCGCACGCAGAAAGGGACGCTTCGAGTTTCGCCACCGTCTCGCCTCGGGGGAAGTTCGCGACGTAGAGGTGCATTCGGCACCCATAGAGCTGCGCGGTCGCGAGCTTCTGTTCTCCATCGTGCATGACATCACCAGCCGCAAGCGCGCCGAGCGTGCGCTTCGTAAAGCCCGTGTGGAGCTGGAGAATCGGGTGCGCGAGCGAACCGAGGCGTTGACCCACGCCAACGAGCGGCTACGCCAGGAAGTCATCGAACGAAAGCGCGCGGAGTCTCTGCTCGTGGAAGAGAAGGAGCGCGCAGAGGTCACGCTGCACAGCATCGGCGATGCGGTCATTACCGTCAGCGCGGAGGGGGCTGTCGACTATATGAACCCGGTGGCCGAGGCGATGACGGGCTGGACGCTCGAGCGAGCACGGGGTCAGACCATGGAGAGCGTGTTCCAGGTTGTCGGCGAGCAAAGCCGCGAGCAAGTGCTCGGTCTCGTCTCAGACAGCCTGGCCGGAGAGCGCGTCGTTGCATCGCCCAATCATTCATTGCTCTTGAGTCACTCGGGCAAAGAATACGCCATACAGTATTCCGCCGCGCCGATTCGCACCCACAACGGCATACTGGCCGGTGCGGTCCTCGTTTTCACCGACGTGACCGAGGCGCAGCGCCTAGCACGACAGATCGCACACCAGGCCGCACATGATTCGCTTACGGGGCTCGTCAATCGACGGGAGTTCGAGCGCAGGCTGCGTCATGCAGTGCAAAGCGCCCAGCAACAAAGCATGCAACACCAGCTTTGTTATGTGGACCTGGACCGTTTCAAGCTGGTCAACGACACGGCCGGTCACATCGCGGGCGACGAGTTATTAAAGCAAGTCGCTTACCTGCTCTCGAGCAAGATTCGTGACCGCGACACGCTGGCCCGGCTGGGTGGCGACGAGTTTGCCGTGTTGCTCGAGAATTGCCCGATGCACAAGGCTACGTCGATTGCCGAGTCTTTGATCAGTGTGGTACGCGACTTTCAGTTCACGTGGGCTGGCCACGGCTTCGAGATCGGCGCGAGCATCGGCGTTGCGCCCATCACCGATGAGAGCGAAACCACTGTGCAGGTCTTGAGCGAGGCGGACCTCGCCTGCTACATGGCGAAGGAAGAGGGCCGCAACCGCGTCCACTTCTATCGTCATGACGGTGACAGCCTGGCACGGGGCATACGCCCAGAGGTTCTGCAAGCCGCGGAGCTCAAGTCCGCGCTACACGATGGACGGTTCCATCTGCACTGTCAGCCCATCGTCTCGTTGAGTACGGAGCAGGTCGAGCCGCTTTACTACGAAATTCTGCTGCGTCTGCGTGACCACGAAGAAGTCGTACAGCCGCCAAGCTTATTTATCCCGACCGCAGAACGCTACGGTTTGATGGCGAATATTGACCGTTGGGTGATCCATACATCCTGCGTGTATTATGCGGAATCCTTTGGCCAGGAGCCGGGACCCGGCATCAGTATCAATTTGTCGGGTAACTCGCTCGATGACGACTCCTTGGTCAACTACGTGCTGGAGCAGCTTGCCGATGCTGGTGTGCCGCCAGAGCGAGTGTGCTTCGAGATAACGGAGACGGCGGCGATAAGCAACCTCGCCCATGCGGCCCACCTTATTAAGGCGTTGAAAGACAGCGGTTGTCGATTTGCGCTTGATGATTTTGGCCGCGGGCTGTCCTCGCTCACCTATCTCAAACGTTTGCCCGTCGACTACATCAAGATCGACGGGAGCTTCATTCGCGATATGGCCGATAACGCCGTGGACTGCGCCATGGTAGAAGCGGTAAATAAGCTCAGCCACCGGATGGGAATCGAGACCATCGCCGAGTATGTCGAGAGCGAATTGGTTGTCACGGCGCTACGCGAGCTTGGCGTCGATTATGGACAAGGCTTCGCGATCGGAACGCCCACACCACTGGAGCAGATGTCGGTCTCATGATTATCGATGGTCTGCAATACTGTAACTGGTCGCGCGAAATTTTTGAACAAATGCGCGAGGGCCGGGTGAGCTGTGTGCATGTCACGGTGTGCTATTGGGAGAATTTCCGTGAAACCGTGTCGAACATCGGTCGCTGGCACCGGATGTTCGAGCAGCACGCGGACCTCATTCGGCCGGTAAGAAACGCCGATGACTTACGCCGGGCGGTCGAAGAGGGCCGAACGGGTGTCGTGTTTGGCTTTCAAAACTGCTCTCCCATCGAGGACGACATCGCACTGGTTCAGGTGGTGCACGAGTTGGGTGCGCGATTTATGCAGCTCAGCTACAACAACCAGAGCTTGCTCGCGACCGGCTGCTACGAAGCCGAGGATCCCGGGATCACACGCATGGGCAAAGAAATCATCCGCGAGATGAACCGGGTCGGCTTGGTGGTCGATATGTCGCACAGCGCGGAGCGTTCGACCTTGGAGGCCATCGAGCTGTCCGAGCGGCCCATCGCGATAACACACGCCAATCCGCATGCTTGGGCGCCGGCGTTGCGTAACAAGTCTGACCGCGTGCTGGTCGCCTTGGCTCGCAACGGCGGGATGATCGGCTTTAGCCTATACCCCCATCACCTCAAGGATAAGACCGGGTGCCGTCTCGAAGACTTTTGCGAGATGGCGGCGCGCACCGCGGACCTGATAGGGGTGGAACATATCGGCATCGGTAGCGATCTCTGCCAAGACCAGCCAAGCAGCGTCGTTGAGTGGATGCGAAACGGGCGCTGGACTCAGACGTTGGATTATGGCGAAGGTAGCGTGAAGGACGCCGGGTTCCCGCCGCAGCCGACCTGGTTTAGGGACAACCGTGACTTCCACAATATCGCCGACGGGCTGCGCCAAGCGGGTTTTGATACGGACTCCGTACAACGCGTGATGGGCGGGAACTGGCTCGACTTCTTCGAGAAGTCCTTTGACGCACAGTCGGTGCAACCCGAATGACCGTTCGAACCACAGCCAAGACCCACCCCGCCCGTCCCGGTCCAAGGGATGGGAGCTTCGCTTTGCGACCACCCGAAGTCGTCATGCGTCTGGCGCGTCTCGGCAGCTTCCATCAAACCCGGATCAGCTTCATGCGCTGTCTGCTGCGACGCATTGCCGCGGAGCAGTGGTCTCTGAGCCGTCCCAGATTCGAGCTCGATGCGGAGGGCTATGGCACCGTGGTGTACCGTGTCCGTCTTCCGGCTGGGGTATGCAGTCTGGTCGCCTTCTCCCACGAGCTACGTCCCGAGGAGCGCACCGACCGCGTCATCGCGGAAAAGTGGGATGCGACCTTTGCGCTGGTGCTGGGTGAGCCGAGCGCGGCCGACATAGAGCGGCTGCGCGCCAATGTGCCACGGCAAGAGGCGGGGCGGTGCAGCCCGGCGGAGTGTGTGCTCAGTCGCGCTAACAAAAGCGTACGCTTGTTCGATCACGTCGTGGGCTGTCTTGCCGAGGGCCGGCAACCCAGTATGCAAAGCCTCGTCGAGGTGGGCTATTTGATGCGCACCACAGCGGTGTACGGCAACGGTAAATTCGGTTTGGCCGACCTCGTGCATACTTTTGGCAGCGGACTCTTTTCGCGTCCCTTCGAAGCCGAAATGCTGACCGTGTACTTGATCAGGGAGTTTACGCTCGATCTCGTGGAGCATATCGCCAGGGCGCGTGCCCCCGAGCGGGCGGTGCGACTCGCGCCGGCGCTCGCCTGCGCCTTGGGTATCGGTAACTCCACTGGGCTCGGGATGGCGCCGTTCTTGACGGCACACCCAACGCTCATACACCGCTGGATCGTCGCCCGCGAGGAAGCCATTGCCCGTGTCCTGAGCCAGCCCTCGGTTCCCGATGACAAACGCCGGCGCTTTCTTGCCTTGCTGCCGCGAGCGCTCTCGCATGTTGCAGAGTGGCGCACCCAAGACGCGCGTCAGGCGGCCCGCATCGAGCGCTTGCACACGGAGCTGGCGGCGCTTGCGAACCGCGTTGGCGGCGATGACAACCCCTGGTGCAAGGAGTACCCGTGGCGAAGCCTCTGCGCGTGGGCGCTACAAAACGCCTCCGAGGAGCTCCAAGAGCTGCTCAACAGCCTCATACTGGAACTCTACGGTGAGCTGATAGACGACCTCGCCGATGCCATGAGCGACACGGAGACACCGGTTTTTGACCCTGCCATGCGTCTGCGGGAGCTACGCGCGCTCATCGAGCAACACTATGGCTGGGCACTCGCGATAGACTTTTCACGGCCGGCGGCCAACCACTTTTTCTGGTACCGGTCGGAGGAGAAAGAAGAGCCTCGGCTTGGCGAGCGTTTTGCAGAACGGGGGGCCGAGCTGGAATTGCGCACCGGTATCGCCCGCGATGTGAACGCACTGTATCGGGTCTTGCGCGACCCCGGCACGGACGAGGACCAAACGCTCGCGGTGTTCGTGCTTAGGCAGCCGCGGTGGCGCCTGGTTGCTAAACGGGTGCAAGCCATCGCTACACATAATTACGGCGAAATCCACGACAATCTTCTCGACGCACGGTGCCTGCCCATCGACATTTTGCGGTGCAAGCTGTCTATGTTTGGCGCGATCAAGTTTGACCCCAAGTCCGACCGGTGGACCCGTATCACCATGTATCAAGGCGCCCCACGTTTTTATACCCTGGACGAGGACGTGGCGGATGGCTGGTTTCTCCCCGTGTTTCTCCCGAGTCGGCCCGAGCCGCATGCATGAGACGCACCCTCCACGAGGTTTACCGGATGTGTCAAAAGGCGACCGAGGGCGCGGGTGCACCGCCGGGGCTCGACGTCGAAGCGGGCAGGGCAGCAGCGTGGTTGGCATCACGCGCGTTACCGGTGCTCGATGACCTGGCGCGCGAGCTGGAGCTTTTGGGGCGGGAGGACGACGGTTGCTGCTTCGAGCAGCGGCCCGGTGCGCGCGATTTGGATGCGCGCGACAAGGCCGGTGCCCTCATCGCACCACTGCTGGTTGACCGATTGGTCGAGGGGGGCCGTGAAGCCGCCTTCTCACTACGTGTCCTGGGGTTGTCCTCGCCCTTGTTCCTGTTGCCGGCGGCGGCGGGATACGCACGTCCAGGGTGTCTCTTTTACTTTTCGCTAAAGACACAAAAAGGCCAAGACGTGGGCATACTTGTACGCGGCGAGGACGAATTGACCGTCGAGGCGTCGGCTGAGACCGACATTAGCGCGCTTTGCGGCAGGCGCTTCGATATCGAAGCGTATTGCTCGAGCGCTTTGCCCGCCTCGACAATGCGGGTGGCAAACCGCGTACTGCTTGACCCAAAGGGCTTGTCGCGCGCTCGAAGCAGGAGTCTCGCCCACGGTGTAACGGTAGACGAGAACGCGTGGTCTAGGCTGGCGCGATACGCGGAACGCGTACTCGTTCCCGCGACCGACGCATCACGACGCGGTGCTGGGGCGCTTGGCAGCGACAACAAGTGAGGGCATCCGAGCGGCTCTACTTTCGAAATTGTGGCTAGAAGGAGTACTATACGCACCTCAGGTGGCCAGCACCGCGGCCCATTCGCACAGAAGAAGGAAAATGTTATGGCACTTGAAGGTCTTTGGACCTCGGAGTTTTACGGCCTGCACGGGTGGGAGAATACTGGTGTGTTCGTCTTCCAGAACGGACGAGTTCTAGGCGGTGGCCGACACCACTACAATGTCGGCGTCTACGACGAAACAAATAATGAGGTCAATGTCTCCGTCACGGTCACCTACCACGGAAAGCCACGCGTAATGTTTGGGTCGTCCGATAGATCGCTCGCGATGGAGTTTAAGGGGCAGCACCACGAGAACATGATCGAAGGCCATGTAAACCGGGCAGGCAACCCGCGGCAAACGCTGCTTTTTCGAATGACCAAGCGCGCCGAAATCGCCTGAGCCAAGACCGGATGTCCGCACGCGACCCCCTCGCGCTGCAAAGGTTACTTGAGTCGTATTTCTCCGCCGCCCAAAGCGCCGTGGTCAGTGACTCTGCCACGGCTTTTATCACACCCTAAGCCAACAACTTCTGGCCTTCGCTTGAGATAGATCAAGCCGCTGTCGTTCACATCCTCGATAATTCCACAGTCGTTGGCGCGACGCGTGCTCTCGATGTTATACGGAGGTAACCGCAACACATATGTTTCAGATACGCATACATGGGCGTGGTGGTCAAGGGGTGGTTACGGCGGCCGAGATGTTATCGGTGGCCGCCTTTGATGAAGGCAAGCACGCGCAAGCGATTCCAAGCTTTGGGTCCGAGCGTATGGGTGCGCCCGTCGTGGCGTATGTGCGCATCGACGATGAGCCGATCGAGCTGACCGAACCGGTGATGCGCCCCGACTTGCTCATCGTTCAAGACGCTACCTTGTTTCACGCGGTAGATTTGTTTTCCGGGCTTGCCGACGATGGATTCTTGCTCATCAACACGGCGCGCGATTTGCCCGAGTTGCACATCGACGCAGCGCTCGCGCGTCTACCCGAGCGCCATGTATATGCGGTAGCCGCAACCGAGCTCGCGGTGCGCCACCTTGGTCGCGCGACACCGAATACCGCTCTCCTAGGCGCCTTGACGGCACTGACCGACGTCTTGCATCTCGAGTCCGTAGTCACCGCGATCAATGACAAATTCGCCGGTGATGTGGCGAGCCGCAACATCACGGTCGCGCGTGCTGCGCACGCCGCCGCGCACGCCGCCTGAGCCAGGAGGAGACCAATGCTGCAACAGATTGAGGGTTCGGCCGCGGTCGCACAATCCGTGGCGGCCTGCCGCCCCGAGGTCATCGCCGCGTATCCTATCACCCCGCAAACACACATCGTCGAAGGTCTTGGCGACATGGTCAAACGCGGTCTGCTTGGGAACTGTGAGTTCCTCAACGTTGAATCGGAGTTTGGCGCCATGAGCGTGTGCATAGGTTCATCCGCAACCGGTGCGCGCACTTACACGGCGACGTCCAGTCAAGGCATGTTGTTTATGATGGAAGCCGTCTACAACGCATCCGGCATGGGTCTGCCGATCGTGATGACGGTGGGTAACCGGGCGATCGGGCCTCCGATCAATATCTGGAACGACTGGAGCGACTCCATGGCCGCGCGCGATGCGGCGTGGATACAGCTCTTCGTGGAGGACAATCAGCAGGCCGCCGATGTGCACGTGCAGGCGTTCCGGCTCGCGGAGACCGTGAGTTTGCCGGTCATGGTGTGCATGGACGGATTTATTCTCACGCACGCGTACACGCGCGTAGACGTACCCGAGCAGGCCGATGTCGACCGTTTCCTGCCGCCCTTTGAGCCACGCCAGGTTCTGGACCCCACGGCACCCATCACCATGGGTGCGATGGTCGGGCCCGAGGCCTTCGCGGAGGTACGCTTCCTCGCACACTACAAACAGCTCGAAGCGCTCGACTTGATCCCGCGGCACGCCGCCGAGTTCCAGAGTATCTTCGGGCGTGACTCCGGGGGCCTGATCAAGTCCTTCGACGCCGAAGCTAAGCACACCGTGCTGGTCACCATGGGCTCGGTCATTGGTACCATGAAATCAGTACTCGCCGAGATGCGAGACCAGGGCACGTCGATTGGCGCGCTGTCCATCCGCAGCTACCGTCCCTTCCCAAGGCAGCAGCTACGCGACGCGCTGGCGGACGCGGAACGGGTCATCGTGTTCGAGAAGAGTCTTGCGGTCGGGATGGGCGGCATGCTGGCGGCGGATGTACGCATGGCGCTGTCGAACTTGTCGATCCCGGTGTACTCAGTCATCGGCGGTCTGGGCGGGCGACCGATTACGCGTGAGAACCTGCGCCGCATGTTGGACAAAGGCGTGCGCGACGAGTTGGAAGAACCTCACTTTCATGATTTGAACGTCGATGTCGTACGCCGTGAGCTCGAGCGTTTGCGTGACATTCACCGTCCCGGCCCAAGCGCCGAAAGCATCCTGCGCGATGTGGCGCGCGCCGAGGCGGCCACCAGGAGCCCCCAATGACACAGGTGCCAGATTCAGGGCAGCGGGTAAAGTTCTATCAGACCGGCACGTTCACGGTCGGCAATCGATTGCTGGACCCCGCCAAGCGCACGGTTCAGGCGAACGAAGAGCGGGCCAACTCGCTCGACTCGGGGCATCGCGCCTGTCAGGGCTGCGGTGAAGCCCTGGGCGCGCGTTATGTCGTGGATGCGGCGTTGCGCGCCGCCCAAAACCAGCTCATCGCGGCCAATGCCACAGGTTGTTTGGAAGTGTTTACCACACCGTATCCCGAGTCTGCCTGGCGCCTGCCGTGGATACACTCCTTGTTTGGCAACGCACCGGCCGTCGGTGCCGGTATTGCCGCGGCCCTACGGGCCAAAGGTCGTACGGAGGTGCGCGTTATTGCACAGGGCGGCGACGGCGGAACCACGGACATCGGTCTCGGATGCTTGTCGGGAATGTTCGACCGCAACGACGACGTCTTTTATGTCTGCTACAACAACCAGGCGTACATGAACACCGGCGTGCAGCGCTCCAGCCAGACGCCCCCGGCGGCGCGCACGGCCACCACCACGGCCGTGGGCAACGCGCCTGGCAACGAGCTGAACACGGGCAAGAGCGTGCCGCTCATTGCCATGGCGCACGGCATACCGTATGTGGCAACCGCCTCTGTGCACGACCTGCACGACCTCGAGTACAAGGTCGTCAAAGCGATGGGCTTTAGCGGTGCGCGCTATCTCGAGGTATTTGTCCCTTGTCCGCTTGGCTGGGGCTCCCGTCCAGCCGACACCATCAAGGTGGCGCGTCTTGCCACGCAGTGCGGGATGTTTCCGCTGTTCGAAGCGGAGTTCGGCGAGCTCACGACGACGACCAAGATCCGTAACCGACGTCCCGTCGAGGAATACCTGAAGCTACAGCGTCGCTTTGCGCATGTATTTGCACCGCAGAACGCGCACCAGCTCGAGGTGCTGCGCAACATCGCGGAGCGCAACATACGCAAGTTCAACCTGCTGGAAGACGAGGAGGGTGGGCGGTGAGCAATGAAACCGGAACAACGCCCTTTGCGGTCACGCTAGAGGTTGGCGGGAGCTTACTCAACAAGACCGGGAGCTGGCGCACCGAGCGCCCTGTGTACGTCGACCGGTTGCCGCCGTGTAACCACGCGTGCCCGGCCGGCGAGGATATTCAGGGCTGGCTGTATCTCGCCGAGGAGGGCAACTACCGCGGCGCATGGGAATCTCTCATGGTCAACAATCCCTTACCGGCCATCATGGGACGTGCCTGCTATCACCCTTGCCAAGATGCCTGCAACCGGGCGCAACTCGACAAAGCGGTAAATATCCATGCCGTCGAACGTTTTTTGGGGGACCTCGCGCTGGACGAGGGCTGGCCCGCGATGCTAGAGGGACAGCCCACCGGTAAACGCGTCCTCGTGGTCGGCGCCGGGCCGAGCGGCTTGTCGGCGGCCTACCATCTTGCACGCCTTGGTCACACGGTGGAAATACACGAGGCCGGTCCACTACCCGGCGGCATGATGCGCTTTGGCATACCTCGCTACCGATTACCGCGTGAAGTGGTGGACGGCGAAGTGCAGCGCATCGTGGCTATGGGTGTCAATCTACGTTTGAATACCCGCGTCGACGACATCCCCGCCGCGCTTGCCAAAGGTGAGTTCGATGCATGCTTTGTTGCTATCGGCGCCCATGTGGCAAAACGGGTGGATATTCCCGGCCCCGATGCGGCGCGCATTGTGGACGCCGTGAGCTTTTTGCGCGGCATGGAGACCGGTGAAGCGCCCGTACAGCTCGGCCGCCGTGTCGTGGTGTATGGCGGCGGCAACACCGCCGTGGACGTGGCCCGCACCGCCAAACGGCTCGGTGCCGAGCCGGTGATTGTCTACAGACGCAGCCGCGCGCAGATGCCTGCCCACGATTTCGAGATCGATGAGGCGCTGGAAGAGGGCGTCGTCGTCAACTGGTTGCGAACTATCAGCGAGTTCGACGGGCACGGCTTCAAGATAGAAAAGATGACCCTGGACGAGAACGGCTGGCCGCAACCCACCGGGGAGTACGAGACCATCGAGGCCGACAGCCTGGTGCTGGCGCTGGGCCAGAACGTGGACCAGAGCTTACTGACAAACTTACCCGGTGTTGCCATGAACAAGGACGGTGTGGTCGAGGTCGGTTCGGACATGAGCACCGCGTTCGCCGGTGTGTTCGCAGGCGGCGATATGGTGCCCGCCGAGCGCACGGTGACGGTCGCGGTGGGGCACGGTAAGAAGGCCGCGCGCAACATCGATGCTTACCTGCGCGGGGAGACCTACATACCACCGGGCAAGTCGGCGCTTGCGAGCTTCGAAACGCTCAACACCTGGTACTACACTGACGCCGAGCAGACGGTACAACCCGCGCTCGACGCGCTGCGCCGCCGCACCACGTTCGACGAGGTACATACCGGTTTGGACGCCGGCAATGCGCTTTTCGAGGCACGCCGTTGCCTGTCCTGTGGTAACTGTTTCGAATGTGACAACTGCTACGGCATTTGCCCCGACAACTCGATCACCAAGCTCGGGCCAGGAAAACGCTTTGAGTTCAAATACGACTACTGTAAGGGCTGTGGCATGTGCGCCGCAGAGTGTCCCTGCGGCGCCATCGTGATGACTCCGGAAGCCACGTGAGCGGGGTCTCGGGGGCGCGGCTTGCCCATGGGCCAAAACGCAAATATCCTTTTGCTTCCGCTTCGCGAGACCCGGTTAGGGGAGGTGACGGTCATGGCAATACGCGGTGATGAGAGTAAACGCGGCAAAGACGCGCCAAAGACGCGGGCAGAAGGCAAGTCCGCAGAGCCCGAAAATCTAAACAAGCTGAAGACCAAAGACTACGAGAAGGCGCTGTTCAACCTCCAGCTCGAGCTCGTAAAGCTCCAGGCGTGGATCAAACACAAAGGGCTAAAGGTCGTTGTCATCTTCGAAGGACGCGACGCCGCCGGTAAGGGTGGTGTCATCAAACGCATCACCCAACATTTGAGCCCGCGCATTTGCCGGGTGGTCGCGCTGCCCGCGCCGACCGAACGTGAGAGTACGCAATGGTATTTTCAGCGCTACGTGCCGCATCTGCCAGCCGCTGGCGAGATGGTGCTGTTTGACCGTAGCTGGTACAACCGGGCCGGTGTGGAGCGTGTGATGGGTTTCTGCACACCCGAGGAGTACAGCGAGTTTTTGCGCTCGTGCCCCGAATTCGAGCGCATGCTCGTGCGCTCCGGGATCACACTCATCAAGTACTGGTTCTCGGTGTCTGACGAAGAGCAAGAGCGCCGGTTTCAGAGCCGGTTGCTGGAACCTCACAAACGTTGGAAGTTGAGCCCCATGGACCTCCAGTCGCTGGCAAAGTGGGTCGATTACTCACGCGCCAAGGACGAGATGTTCGCGCACACCGACATCAAGCAGGCACCTTGGTACGTCGTCAACGCCGATGTTAAGAAGCTCGCGCGCTTGAGCTGCATAAAGCATTTGCTCAGCATAATCCCGTATCAGGATCTCACTCCGGAATCGATAGAGCTTCCGAGTAAGCAATCCGGAGAAGGTTACGTGCGTCCCCCGATGACCGACCAGACCTTCGTGCCGGAGCATCGGCCCTAGTTGGTGTCCATGGACGAAGCGTGGGCGTCACTCGGGTTCGATGGTCAGCCTTCGAGCAAGGCGCGTCCTGGGGCCGCAAACGCGTCCGCGCGCAACGATGTGCGGCGCCATACCAGAGCGATTTGACGGGATGCCGGGCCGGCTAGCGGGATCAGCCTTATGTTTGTGCCATCGGTGATACCCGCCTCGACGGCAAGCTGAGGAAGAAGCGTGACGCCGATACCAGCGGCCACCATCTGTACCAGTGTGTGCAGACTGGCGGCCTCTAGCTGCGCGGACGATTGCCGACCCCGGAGCCTACAAAACTCGAGTGCGTGCTCACGCAGACAGTGACCTTCGGCGAGCAACATGAGCGGCTCGCCGGCCAGATCCTCGACCTCGACGCGTGGTCTCGTAGCCGGCGGGTGGTCCGGGGCGCAGGCGAACTGAAACGGGTCATTGAACAACTCCATGTGTTCGAAGTCGCCAAGCTCATAAGGCAGCGCCATCAAGACCACATCGACCTGACCTTCGCGCAGTTGCGTCAAGACGGCTGTGGTTTGGTCCTCGCGCAAAAACAGGCGCAACTTTGGATAGCGCGTGAAGCCTCATGTCCCCGCACATCGGTTCCCGATGCTCGGCGTCCTGCAGCAAAAACGGCGTGGATGCTGCGGTCCATGATCGGGTGACCTAAGCGAGGATTGCGTGGTCAAACAAAATGCGCCTTCGGAGTATGTTGCCCCGAAGCGAGAGTTTCGACGAGGAGATTGACAATGCGACTCGCAGGTTGTGGTCGATACGAAGTGACCTCTCTCGCGGCATGGGATGGCTTGGGTTCACCCCATGCTGTACGGGAATTTCTGATGCGAAATCAAGGGGTTATAGCGTCGTTTCACGCGCGCTTCACACCCTGTACACACCCGCTTCACCGCCGATTTGACATCGTGCGGGCTCATTCACAAACGGATTAAGCTCATGGATGTCTCCGCCACCGACGAGCTGTTGCTAGAAGCAGAGAAGCAGACCGAAAATAGTGGTCTACTTTCATCCGATGCCATTGACGGTGAGGGGGCGGGTGATGCGCTAGGCTCCGAGTCCAGAGGCCGGTCCTCTGGGTCCAGAGAACGCGATTCATCGGCGCTTGATTATTACCTCGGTGGCGTTGGCGATGCCTCGTTGCTCACACGAGAAGAGGAAATAGAGCTTGGTAAGACCTTGCTCGAAGGTCGTGTGGCGATGCTCGGCGCGCTGGCGGAGGTCCCCGCGGCCGTAGAGCTTTTTCTGGCCGCGCTCGGGACGGGCGAGTCCGGGGAGCGCCCGATGACGGACATCGTGTTTTCTCCGCTGGCAACCGTCAAGCGCGAGGCGGGGGACGACGCTCAAAATCCCGCGCGGTCCGCCACCCAGCGCTCTCTGCCCACCCATGCCGAAGAGCTGCGCAAGGCTTACACTGCGTGGGAGTGCGCCGTCCAGGAGGGTCGCGGTCGCGCAAAAGCCCGGCGACTGCTTGGGACGACCCTCAAGGCGATCGACCCGGCGTTTCCGGTCCTGGTGGAAATGTTAAAACGCTGTGCCACCTTGGATGACCAGGTGCGCCGGATTGAAAATCAGCTCGGTGCATACCACGCCGACTTGCCCGTGTCGCTCGAGACGACACCAAGACCGCTGAGCGAGCACGCCAAAGCGCTCGACAACGTCAGTCGCAGCGCGGGGACAGACCTGACCGTCCTCAGAGCCGCGTGTGAAGTCGCGGGAGAGGCCAAGCGTAACTATCTTGCCGCGCGCCACCGCATGATCACCGCCAATCTGCGACTCGGTGTGCTCCTGGCGAAAAAGTTTGTGGGAAATGGTCTCAGCTTCGAGGATCTGATCCAAGAAGCGAATCTAGGTCTACTCCGCGCGGCGGAAAAATACGACTACCGCCTGGGCTACAAATTTTCTACCTATGCTTGGCAATGGATTTGGCAGTCGGTGACCCGCGCATTGGGCGACACCAGCCGCACGGTACGCGTTGCGGCGCACATGCACGATACGATTATCAGTCTTCGCGGTCACGCCCGCCGGCTCACACAGAAGCTTGGTCGTGCAGCGACCGTACGCGAGTTGGCGGACGCTTCAGGCTTGAGCGAGGCTAAGGTAGAAACTGCGATACGTGCATCAAAGCTACCGGTGTCCTTGGAAGCGCCCATACCCGGTACCGATGACCTGGTACTTTCCGAATGCCTCGTCGACACCGGCGCCAGCCGGCCGGAGCTGTCCTTACATTCCAACCAACTCACGCGTACCGTCGACGAGCTGCTCGACGAGCTACCCGACCGAGAGGCGCTCATCGTTCGTCTGAGGTTTGGTATCGGCACACGCGAGCCGCTCACGCTGGAGAGCATCGGCGCCATGCTGGGCATCACGCGCGAACGTACGCGTCAGCTGGAGGCGCGTGCGCTCAAGCATCTGAAAGACCACGCCGACAGAAAATCGTTACGCGCGCTGCTGAGCCCGCACGAAGAGCAGAGCCGGGTGTGAAAACCACGCGAGCGAAGAGCCCGTGCAGGTTCGACTATGCGCTCGACGGGCTGAGCGAAGTGTATTACGGCTTCTCAGACACCGTTAAAGTTATGCGCATAATGTATATTATGTTAAATTAAGCCAAACGGCGTCGGCGTCACAAACCCCGCGTCCGGCAACCCGCCGAAGCGTCGTTCGCGCTCGCGGTACTCGCCGAGCGCCGCGCGCAGATCATCGGCGCTGAAGTCGGGCCACAGCCGGTCGCTAAACATGAGCTCCGCGTAGGCGCACTCCCAAAGCAGGAAGTCACTGAGACGCTTCTCCCCACCCGGGCGGATCAGCAGGTCCACATCGACGGTGTCACGCACATTGCACACCTCCGCCAAAGCGTCGCTAAACGCGACATCGGAGCGGCCACGCAGCGAGGCCACCGCCTGCAAGATCGCGGCCCGCGCCGAATAGTCGATGGCAACCCGCAGATGCAGCCGGTTGCCATGCAGGGTCGCCCGCTCGGCCGCCTGGATGGCATCGTGAAGCGGCTGACCGAGCCGGTCACGGCGGCCGATGACCTCGAGACGAATACCGTTATCGATGCACGACTGACATTCTTCGACCAGGTAGCGACGGAACATTCGCATGAGCGAAGTGACTTCGGGTTGCGGCCGGCGCCAGTTATCCGCCGAGAAGGCGTACAGCGTCAGCGTCGTGATGTCCAGCTCAACTGCCGCGGTGATGATCTCACGGGCGGTCCTGACGCCCTGACGATGGCCATGTGTACGCGAGTAGCCGCGTGCGGCCGCCCATCGGCCATTGCCGTCCATGATGATCGCAACGTGCAATGGCGCCCGTTGTGCCCCGGGGACTACGTCCATGGTGGAATCTTGGGATGGTTGCATGTCCAAATCTCTCAACAGCGTCTCTTAGCTCTCTCTGGTGGCCCTAATAAGCGCTTCCATGTGGTTCAAGTACTTCTCCAAGGCGCGCCTGCCACGCTGCGTGATGCGAAACTCGGTCTTTGGCACGCGTCCCTCGAAAGACTTGAAACAGGTGATGTAATCGGCCTCCTCCAGCTTGCGTGCGTGCGCGCTCACGTTACCGTCCGAGGTCTTCAACAGGACCTTGAGCTCGTTGAAGCTTAGCGTGTCGTTCGCGCCCAGCGCGCTCATGATTCCAAGGCGAAACCGCCCATGGATGAGACCGTCCAGGTCGCCCGTATCCGGCGGAGCGCTCTGGCTTTTGACCGCGCGGACTCGGGATGCAGACCCCCTGCTTTGGCTCCCGCTTCTAGGAACGGCGACGCGCTTAGCCACCGTATTTCCTCGCTATCAACAGACCGAACACAATGTGTAAGCCACCAAAACCCAGACCCAGCAAGGCGTTGCCCCATGCGGCGGGAACAAACAAGGCGAGCGCGCCCAGCGTCATAAACGACAGCCCCATCACCGGCACGATTCGAACCGAGAACGCGCCGGCCGCCACGACACCGGTCCCGTACAAGAGCAGCCATACGCCGGGAAGGAGGTCAACAATGCCGTTGCGGTACAGCACGATGCTGAGAAATGCGCCGACGGTAAGCGGTGGCAACAGCGCAAAGGCGAAGTTGCGTCCTGGCCCCCTGAGCAAGGGCTCGTTGTTGGCCGCTGCTTTTCGGTCCATGGCCCAACCCCCTGTCAGCACGGCGGCGAGCGCGGCGACCATCCAGGTAAGAAACCATGCCCCGTCGCTTTCTGTAAAGGCGGCAACGACCATGGCCACCAAGGCGACCACACCCATCACGACGCCGCCCCAGCCGGGTACCGCGGTGAATGCCCCCGCGCGTGTCATGGTCTGGCGGATGTAACGTAGGTCGTCAAGGGCGCGGCTGTGTAGTGCCACGACCTTATCGGAGCTCGACGTGTCCACGCCGGCACGGTTCTTGAAGCCGCTCATGGGTAAAAGCATAACAACGCGCCAATACTTATCAAGTACTTTGCATTGCAAAGCGACTCCCGATGTACAGAGTGTGACCCAGTGCACAAAGGGAAAATCGCCAGGAGTTATCTATATTGAAAGGACCCGCCCCCGAGGCCGTCCTAGCTGGATTGCAAGCACCATGAAAAGGCTGTTCAGAAGCATCGTTTTAGTACTTGCGATGACGCTGTTCCTAAACCAACCCGCACACGCATTTGCTCAGTTCATCGCACCCCTGGTGACCAAGGTCATCGAGAAGATCATGGAGTCGAGCGCTTCCCAACAGCCGAGCCGCTCGCTGCCCGAGCCGCTCACCCCAGAAGAGGCCTCCCGCGGTGTGCCACAAGGAACGCTGGCGGGTACCATGTCGCCACCAAAGGGGCGTCTCGTGTTGATGGACGGGAAGGTCAAGCGATTGGCCCCGGGCTCCAGGATCTACGACTCCAAGAACCGCATCGTGCTGCCGGGCCGGGTCCAGGGCGATATCAAGGTCCGCTACACCACCGACCACCTTGGCAATGTCGCCAACATTTGGCTGCTATCGGACCCACAGTACGCGTCGACGGGCGTGCGGCGCTCGAGCAATGTCCAGGAAGACGAGCCACGCGTGGTTTTTGCTAGCAGGGACGACCGCAGATAACTCGGGTCGGCGGGTCAAGCCTGCCGGGTCCACGCCAAGGGTTCAGCGGAGCCTCGCCATGCAGGTAATCTCTACCCGACTTCTGCCAAAGAGCCGGCGCGATTCCGTGGTGGTACGGGCTGGCTGACGCCCTTTCTCGAAGAACTCGTCGTACGCTTCATCCATAGCGCCGAAGTCATCCAGACTGGCGAGATGCACATCGACACGGACCACACGACCCATGTCGAGGTCGAGTTCCTCGAGCACCCGCTGAATGGCCCCCAGCACGGCGCGTGTCTCCGCGCCCACATCGCCGAGCGCGGCATGACCTTCCGGAAAGTCAGCCGCAACCAGACCCGCAAGATGCGCGTAGGTATCATCCACTACGACCTGGCTAAACGGGGCCGATGACGGCGGGACGGCCTTGGGTTGTAAATGACGAATCATTGCTTTCCCCGGGAAGAACTCGCGATAGTCTACCCAAATTTGTACCGAGTCGTGCGGCACGTCGGCTCGGGCGTCTTTTGCCGGGAGACGCAAACGCATTACCATAAGGGTTGCTGGCACATCCCGAAACCCCTGCAGCACACACCCGCGCCAAAACGACATGCGATGAACGCGTTTGACTCCTTGCTCGTGCCGCTAACCGTGTTTGCGGTTGCAGCAGCATTCACGCCCGGGCCGAATAACATCATGCTGACCGCCTCCGGTGCGAACTTTGGCTTTAGGCGTACCATCCCCCACATGCTCGGGATCACCATGGGGTTCTCTTTGTTGATGCTTGGCGTCGCGTTTGGGCTGGGCGTGTTGTTCACCACCTACCCAGCCATACAAGAAACCTTGAGGTTCGCCGGCTGCGCCTACTTGCTCTACTTCGCGTGGCGTATTGCGACCGCACGTCGCCCAAACGGCGCGGACGGCGGCCGCCCGTTCACCGTCTGGCAGGCAGCCGGCTTCCAGTTTGTAAACCCCAAGGCCTGGATGATGGGGATCTCCGCAATGACCGCGTTCACGCTGAGTGGCGCGGCTTACAACCGGTCGGCACTACTGGTTGTGGCCATCTTTGTCGTGGTGACGATCGGGGCGGTCGCGACCTGGGCAGGCTTTGGCACGGCCATCGGCAAGCTCTTGAAAACACAGCGTGCCTACCAGATGTTCAACGTCTCCATGGCCGTGCTGACCGCCGGTTCCATTCTGCTGTTGTTTGCCTAAGGGCGCTAAACGCCCGAGCGGCGGCGCGGCCTCAATTTTCCCGCATGGAATCTTTGCCCCGAGGATTGTCTATTATTTAGACAAGCACCTACCGACAACGCACTGTGAGAGTCGCTGTGCTCGCAGGCGCAGCTCTTGCCCCGCAGGGATGAATACCGTGAAGAATCCAACCGATAATCCGATGGAGACGGATGGTTTCGAGTTTATCGAGTACACGGCCCCCGACATCGAATCGTTGGAGAAGCTATTCGAAACCATGGGTTTCGTGGCCGTTGCGCACCATCGCTCCAAGAAGGTCACCCGCTACGCGCAGGGTGATATCAATTTCATCATCAACCGCGAGCCGGATAGCTTCGCTCAAGCCTTTGCCAAGGTGCACGGTCCGTCTGCATGCGCCTTTGCGATACGGGTAAAGGACGCCGCACAAGCGTACGCGCGCGCCTTGGAGCTTGGCGCCGAGCCGCACCAGAGCACCGCGGGTCCAATGGAGCTAAACATTCCCGCCATACGCGGCATCGGTGGAAGCTTGGTTTACTTGGTCGATCGCTACGGTGATCAGTCCATCTATGACGTCGATTTCGTGCCCATCGAAGGCGCTGAGCCGCGACCCACGGGTGCAGGTCTGACCGCGGTCGACCATCTCACTCACAATGTGCACAAGGGTCGCATGGACCACTGGGCCGAGTACTACGAACGCCTTTTCAACTTCCGCGAGATCCGCTTCTTCGACATTCGAGGAAAGCAGACTGGGCTGAGGTCGCGTGCAATGGTGAGCCCGTGCGGGAAGATTCGCATTCCAATAAACGAGCCGTCCGACGAGAAATCGCAAATCCAAGAGTACCTGGAGGCGTACCGCGGTGAAGGTATACAGCACATCGCGCTCGCAACGGACGACATCTATTCCTGTGTCGAGCAGCTCAGGCAAAACACAATCGAGTTTATGGACGTGCCCGAGACGTATTACGACGCCGTCGATTCGCGTGTGTCCGGACACTGCGAGGACCTTGCCCGTCTGCGCGCCAACCGGATTCTGATCGATGGCGCGCCGCAAACCGGTAAGGGACTACTGTTGCAGATCTTCACTCAAACGGTGATCGGCCCGATCTTCTTCGAGATCATTCAACGCAAAGCCGATGAAGGGTTTGGTGAAGGCAACTTCCAGGCCTTGTTCGAGGCCATCGAGCGCGACCAGGAAACCCGCGGAGTGATCTAGTGGCGCGCCTACAATGGATCTCGTTACCAAAAGCCGAGGGCGTCACCTCGCGTCAAGCGCACGCGGACCTTCCGGAAGGGACCTACGAGCGAGAGCTTGGTAAAGAGGGTTTCTTTGGGCCGGCGACGCATATGTACCATCGCCACCCGCCCACGGGATGGGTGAGCGTCGACGGACCTCTACGACCACGCGCATTCGATACGACCCGGCTCGGGCAACAGGACGCCCTACCCTGGCAGGCAATCCCCCTGCTTCGCAACGCGCATCTGAAGATGCGGCTGTGGCGTACCGACACCTCGATGCCACAGCTCATACGCAATGCCGATGGAGACGAGCTCGTGTTCATACACCAAGGCAAGGGTGATCTGTTCACCGACTACGGACACCTCGGCATCAGCGAGGGCGACTTCATCGTGCTGCCACGCGGGACGCTGTGGCGGGTGGACATTACCGAGCCGCTCACCGCATTGCTCATCGAAGCGAGCGGCGACAGCTACCGGCTGCCGGAGAAAGGTGTTGTCGGCAACCACGCCGTGTTCGACCCGGGGGTACTGGACACACCGGCTATCGACGACGCGTTCCTTGCCCAGCAAGCCGACACGCCGTGGGATGTGGTCGTCAAACGCCGCGACGTCTTGAGCACCATCGGCTATCCCTTCAACCCACTCGACGCTGTTGGGTGGCACGGCACCTTGCTCCCGGTGCGTTTGAACTGGCGCGACATCCGCCCGCTGATGAGCCATCGCTACCATGTTCCACCGTCGGCCCATACGACTTTTGCGTGCGCACGCTTTGTGGTGTGCACTTTTTGTCCGCGCCCGCTGGAGACCGACCCTGGGGCTTTGAAGGTCCCGTTCTTTCACAACAACGACGACTACGAGGAAGTCATCTTCTATCACTTGGGCGACTTCTTCTCGCGCGACAACATCCACCCCGGGATGATCACGTTGCACCCGAGCGGTATCACCCACGGACCGCACCCCAAGGCGCTGGCCACCGGAGCCAAGGCGGCACGCAAGGAAACCGACGAGGTCGCGGTGATGGTCGACGCCCGCGATGCACTGGATATAGCGCAAGGACTCGAGCAGGTGGAGTGGGCCGGATATGTAGACTCTTGGAAAGAATGAAGCTTGCTTCTTTAAAGACAGGAGGGCGCGATGGCGCGCTGGTAGTGGTGGACCGGGCGATCAAACGCGCGGCCGCCGTGCCCGCGATTGCGCCTACCCTGCAAAGCGCTATCGAGCGTTGGGACATTGTCGCTCCAACGCTTGCGCAGACCTACGAAGCACTCAATAGGGACGCGGTGCAAAGCTTCGCGCTCGATACGAGCGCGCTTGCAGCGCCGTTGCCGCGTGCGTACCAGTGGCTCGACGCGAGCGCGTATTTGACCCACGTGGAGCGCGTGCGAAAAGCACGGGGCTCCACACTACCGGACGCATTGCGCACCGACCCGTTGATGTACCAAGGCGTCTCGGATGGCTTTCTAGGGCCATGCGACGACATCTTGGTCACCGACATAGACAGCGGGGTCGACTTCGAGGCCGAGGTCGCCGTCGTCACCGACGATGTGCCCATGGGAACCGACGTAAGCGCGGCGGCGACGCACATAAAGCTGCTGCTCCTGGTAAACGATGTCTCGTTGCGCCGTCTCATCCCAGCGGAGCTCGCAAAGGGCTTTGGCTTCGTGCAGGGGAAACCGGCGTGCACGCTCGCGCCCGTGGCCGTGACACCGGATGAGACGGGCGCCGCCTGGGACGGCACCAAGCTGCACGCACCATTACGAACTCATGTAAACGGCGCCCTGTTTGGCGACCCCGACGCGGGCGACGACATGCAGTTCGATTTTCCAACACTGATCGCGCACGCGTGCAAAACCCGGCGGCTCGGCGCGGGCACGATTGTCGGCTCCGGCACGGTCTCCAACGTGGATCTTTCGCGTGGCTTTTCCTGTCTCATCGAGCGCCGGGTGGTCGAGCAGATCGAGACGGGCGAGAGCCAAACCCCATTTCTGTGCCATGGCGACCAGGTCCGTATCGAGATGCACGACGCGGATGGAACGTCCATTTTCGGCGCTATCGACCAGAAGGTGCGTGCGCTTCCCAAGCCAGTGCGGCCCGGACACACGTGACTCGACTATTATTGAGAGTATTGAGGGGAAATGAATCATGGGCTTAGCTGCAGATATTCAACTAGATTCCTTTGCCGAAGAGCAGCAGCTGCTCGGCTTGACCACCCCATCGCTTGTCGCCCTCGTAGAGGCCCGCGACGGGTACACGGTGGGCAAAGCGCGCCGTTTTTTGCGCTTTCAGCAACGTATCGACGGCGAGCTGCTTCGCCACCCGGCGATCACGAGCAACCGTTACACCGCTTGGTTCGAGAAAGGACACCAGTCGACCGAGCAACTCAGGGACTTTGTCATCCAGTTCTCGGTGTTCTCGAATCAGTTCTTGCTCGCACAGCTTCAAAAGACCATCAACGCCGACACCCTGGAAGGCATGCGTGCGTCGAAGGAAATCCTCGCCAACGAAATCGGCGTGGTCTTCAACAAACCATCGCACCCGACCGGACAACCGGAGGGCAACCCAGACGACGTGACCGACCCGGAGCTGGTCTCCACCGAGGGCAGCGTGGATGGTGGGGTTTTTCGTTTTCGCGCGGCGCACTTTGAGTGGCTGTTGCGTATCGCGGCGGAGCTCGAATTGAGCTTTGCGCAGGTGGGGCGACGCTGCTGTGGAAGCAAGTCGACGCTGCATTTTTGCGATGAATTGATCCGGCTCTACGGGAACGAGAATTACACCATTTCGCAGGCGGCGAGCTACGCCGTAGAGAACTGGGCGGCTGCCGGATTTTGGGACCAGCTCGTCGACGGGTTTACGCGCTTCAACGAGAGCAACGAATGCGACCTGCCGCTGGCCTTCTTTAGCTGGCACAGCAAGATCGAAGGCCAGCACGCGCAGCATACGCAAGAGGAGTTGGAGGAGCTCTACTTCGCGCGCGAGTTGGACGAGGACGCGTTCATCGCCTACGGCAACGAGATGCTGGATGGCGTCGCCGTGTTTTGGGACGGGCTCGAAGCGCAGCGCCTTCAAAGCGGGGCCATGTAACCCGAATCTCTCTAGGCGTTTTGAAGCCAACGGTGACTTGGATTTCGTCGTGATCTGAGGCACTCTGGCCGCCGCATAAGAACCGGCCAAACGCTGGAGGGGGCGTGGTTCGTGAGTCCGCAAGGGACATGATTCCCGCGCCCGTGCTGTTGGCCGCTCTAAGCGCTGTGGTGTTGTGGGGCGCGTCGGCGGTGGCGACGAAGATCGCGGTGACCGCCATCGCACCGCTGACCGTAGCTGCCTTGCGTACCGTCATCGGTGGTCTGGCCGCCCTCCCCCTCGCCTTCGCGCTGCGTTTACCTTTACCCGCCACGACACCGCAACGCTACGCGCTACTGCTCTCAGCAGCCTGCGGCTTCGTCGCGTTCCCGGTCTTGTTCTCCATCGGGGTCAGATTCACCTCGGCCAACCATGCGTCGATGATTCTCGCCGCGCTGCCAATCTTTACCGGGGGCATAGCGATGGTTTGGGACCGGCGTCTGCCAAAGCGTGTGTGGTGGGTGGGTTGCGCCATTGCGCTCGCCGGTGAAGTGTTGCTCATTTCAAACCAATCCACCGACACCACGGTACGCGCGACGCTCGGCGGCGACTTGACCGTGCTCGCCGCCAATGTGTTTGCGTCCTTGGGCTACGTGGCGGGTGGCCGGCTACAGCGCGAAGGCTATCCCTCGACCGGGACGACGTTTTGGGGCGCGGGTTTGGCCGCCCTCATTGTGCTACCGAC